>ENA-OQEN01000499-OQEN01000499.1-human-gut-metagenome-genome-assembly--contig:-NODE-499-length-17096-cov-2.170369_pt1 | contig 17096 bp, 27 predicted proteins | sample MGYA00242791_ERZ504627 | MGnify/ENA primary metagenome ERZ504627 (study PRJEB26092, sample SAMD00036316) | human gut metagenome | host: Homo sapiens | study: EMG produced TPA metagenomics assembly of... | reverse complement strand
CCAACAAGCTCCGCACCGAGCGGCTCATGAGCCATGTCTCCCTCGCCAGCCTTCCGGAGTACCCGAAGCTGCTGGCTCTGAGCGACATGACCGTGGTTATCAAGCCGAACATGACGCAGAAGAAAGCGATAATCAAGAACACCGCCGACGCTCTAAAGGCCTTCGGCTACGAGAACCCGAAGCTGGCCCTGTTGAGCCTGGTGGAGAAGGTCACCTTCCACATGCAGGACACGGTAGAGGCACAGCGCCTGGTGTCCGAGCAGAAGCAGCGCCCCTTCGCGGACTGCGAGCTCTGGGGCCATCGCCTACGACCTCATCCTCAGCAAAGAGGCCGCGCGTCTGAAGAATTACGACTGCCCCTGGTCCGGCGGCGGCTTCGACGGCATCATAGCCCCGGACCTGTCCACGGCGAACACCCTGGTGAAGAGCTGGCTCATCCACGCTCACGCCGTCACCTGCGGCGCGGTCGTCGGCGCCGCGTGCCAATTGCTCTCACCAGCCGCAGCGCAAATGAGGAGGAGACCTACCTCTCCCTCGTCTTCTGCGCCGTCCTCGACGCCTGGCGCAAAAAGTGCAAGGCCGAGGGCCAGAGCTGAGAACATAAGCTTCCAGCGGGACCCTCCTACGGGAGGGTCCCGTTTTTTCGCCCGCGCCTTGACAATTTTTGCTCCGGTGTTTATTATGAGTGAATACGGATATTTGTCCTTGGAGGTTATTTATGAAGGCATTTGGTCTCAATGAACTCAGGGAGATGTTCCTCTCCTTCTTTGAATCTAAGGGACATCTGCGCCTGCCCAGCTTTTCGCTCATCCCGCAGAACGACCCCTCGCTTTTGCTCATAAATTCCGGCATGGCGCCGATGAAGCCCTACTTCACCGGCGAGCAGACCCCGCCCCGCCGCCGCGTCTGCACCTGCCAGAAGTGCGTCCGCACCGGTGATATCGAGAATATAGGCAAGACCGCGCGCCACGGCACCTACTTCGAGATGCTCGGCAACTTCTCCTTCGGCGACTACTTCAAGCACGAGGCCATCGCCTGGAGCTGGGAGTTCCTGACGAGCCTGAGTGGGTTGGTATCGACCCGGACCGGCTCTACCCCTCCGTCTACGAGGACGACGACGAGGCTTTCAACATCTGGCGCGACGAGATAGGCATCGCCCCGGAGCGCATATTCCGCTTCGGCAAGGAGGATAACTTCTGGGAGCACGGCACCGGCGCTGCGGCCCCTGCTCCGAGATATACTATGACCGCGGCGAGAAATACGGCTGCGGCAAGCCCGACTGTACCGTCGGCTGCGACTGCGACAGGTATATCGAGGTCTGGAACAACGTCTTTTCCCAGTTCAACTCTGACGGCCAGGGCAACTATACCGAGCTTGCGCAGAAGAATATCGACACCGGCATGGGCCTTGAGCGCCTGGCCTGCGTCTGCCAGGCGTGGACAGCCTCTTCGACGTCGATACCGTCATGAATATCACGCACAAGGTCTCGGAGCTGACCGGCGCGCACTACGGCGAGAGCCACAGGAACGACGTTTCCCTGCGCGTTATCACGGACCATATCCGCTCCGCCACATTCATGATAGGCGACGGCGTGCTGCCCTCGAACGAGGGCCGCGGCTACGTCCTGCGCCGACTGCTGCGCCGCGCCGCGCGGCACGGCAAGTTCCTCGGCGTGAACGAGCCCTTCCTCTATAAGGTCTGCGAGACCGTCATAAACGAAAACCGCAGCGCCTACCCCGACCTCGTGGAGAAGCAGAGCTTTATTACCCGCGTCATCCGCACGGAGGAGGAGAGCTTTGCCCGCACGATAGACGGCGGCATGCGCATCCTCGCGGAGCTAATGGACGAGCTGAAAGCCAAGGGCGAGACCGTGCTCTCCGGCGCGGACGCCTTCAAACTCTACGACACCTACGGTTTCCCGCTGGACCTCACCGAGGACGTGCTGAGCGAGTCCGGCATGACCGCGGATACCGAGGGCTTCAACGCCTCATGCAGGAGCAGCGCGAGCGCGCCAGGGCTGCGCGCGGCGATATCAGCGGCTGGTCGGGTCTCGACCTGGGCCTGGACGCCGTGCCGACCGTATTCACGGGCTATGACAAGCTGGAGGACGCGGCGAAGGTGGAGGCCCTCGTGGTAGAGGGCGAGCTCTCCGGCGAACTGCGCGAGGGGGTAGAAGGCACCGTCGTGCTTGACAGGACCCCGTTCTACGCCGAGATGGGCGGCCAGGTGGCCGACCACGGCGTCATAGAGGCCGAGGGCGTCACCTTTGATGTGCGCGACGTACAGAAGACCAAGGGCGGCAAGTACCTGCACAGCGGTGTCCTGCGCTCCGGCGAGCTGAGGCTCGACATGGCCGTCACCGCGAAGGTGGACGCCGAGCGCCGCCGCGCCATCATGCGCGCACACTCCGCAACGCACCTGCTGCACGCAGCACTGCGTCAGGTGCTGGGCGACCATGTACACCAGGCCGGCTCCCTGGTCGAGCCGGACAGGCTTCGCTTTGACTTCACGCACTTCTCCGCCATGACGGGCGAGGAGCTGCTTGAGGTCGGGCGCATAGTGAACAGCGAAATACTGCGCGGCGACGCCATCTCCATAGCGGAGATGGGCATAGATGAGGCCCGAGCCCAGGGCGCACAGGCGCTCTTTGGTGAGAAGTATGGCGAGGTCGTCCGTGTCGTGAAGATGGGCGACTTCTCCAGCGAGCTCTGCGGCGGCACGCATATGGATAACACCGCCAAGATCGGCCCCTTTAGGATAGAGTCCGAATTCTCCGTCGCCTCCGGCGTGCGCCGCATAGAGGCCGTGACGGGCCTGGAGTTCTTCCGCGAGAACGAGGAGAACAACCGCCGCCTGCTCGAAATGGCGAACGTCCTCAAGTCCAGCCCCTTCGAGGTGGTGGAGAAAGCCAAGGCCGCAATGAGCGATCTGCGCGAGCTCAAGCGCAAGGTCGAGGCGCTGCAGGACAAGCTCCGCTCCGGCGAGCTGGACGGCTTCATCGCCTCTGCCAAGAAGGTGGGCGACCTGCGCGTCATCACCGCCACGCGCCCCGGCTCCACGGCGGACGAGATGCGCCGCGCGGGCGATTTCCTGCGTGACAAGGCGCCGAATCTCGTCGCCGTCTTCGCCGCTACGGAGGAGGACAAGATAACCTTCTTCGCCGTCTGCGGCAAGAACGCCGTGGAAAAGGGCGTCAAGGCCGGCGACCTCATAAAGCAGGTCACCGCCATGACCGGCGCAAGGGCGGCGGCAAGCCCGACTTGCCATGGGCGGCGGCAAGGATATGCTCATGCTGGATAACGCCCTCGCCATGGTGGATAACTTCGTGGCTATGAAGCTGGGACTTTTGAAGGAGGATAAGTAAAATGGAAGACTGCCTTTTCTGCATGATAGCGAAAGGGGATATCCCTCGAACAAGGTATATGAGGACGAGAGCGTCCTGGCCTTCCGGGATATCAACCCCCAGGCCCCCACGCATATCCTCGTCATCCCGAAAGAGCACATCGCGGATTCAGCCGCGCAGATAACAGCGGAGAACTCCGCCGCAGTGGCGCACATTTTCGAGGTCATAGCCAAGATAGCCGCCCAGGAGGGCCTGGACGCCGGATTCCGCGTCATCACGAACTCCGGCAAGGCCGCCGGCCAGACCGTGCCGCACCTGCATTTCCACATCCTCGCCGGCGCGGACATGGCCGAAAAACTCATCTGATTTGGCTGAACAGAAAATGCAAAATGTATTGACAGGGAGCACCTGTCAATACATTTTGCGTCAAATACACTCGTATGGTAGCATAATCACCGTATAAATGCTACAAAATAGTAGCATTTATACGGTGATGTCGATGTATTTTCCGCGCATAGAGGATCTGCGTATTGACAATGACAAGACGCAGATAGCCATTGCAGATTATCTGAATATGAACAGAGAGGTATACCGCCGCTACGAAAAAGGCATACGCGAGATACCCGTGTGGGCGCTCATAAAACTGGCCGGGCTCTACGGCGTATCTACGGACTATATCCTCGGCCTGACTGACGAGCCGGGGCAGCGTGCGTAAGCTGGTATGCGCCGCGCTTTCGTTTGCGGGAGCGGCGGCGGTGTCTCACTATTATTTGCCCGAGGGCGTGCTGTTCTGGCTCGCCGGAGGCTTTTGCTGCTGTGTCTGCCGGCGGCGCTGCTGCTGAAGGACACGGCGCGCCTGCGTGCGCTTATAATTCTGATAGCGCATCGCTGGGGCTCGGGTGGTGACGGGGCGTATACGCTGATGTACGTGGCCCCGGCGTCGGAGCTGGCAGGGCGGAGCTGGTGGTCACGGCGCGTGTTCTCGACTACCCGGAGCGGGACGAGGCTACGCCTCCGTCGAGCTGCGTATAGAGCAGGAGGGCCTGCCGCGCGTCAAGGCGGCCGTCTATGACTATGACGGCCTCATGCCTGAGCTGAGGCCGGGAGACGTGGCGGAATTCCCTCTGGAGTTCATATCTGCGCTTGAAAAGTACGGCGAAGAGACGGATATATATTCCTCCCGCGGCATACTGCTGCGCGCCTACCTTGCTGGAGCGGCGGAGGACATACGCCGGGACGGCCGCAGCTTCCTCAGCTTTCCGATGGACTTGCGAACCTTGTGCGCAGCGCGGCTAGGGAGGTGTTCCCCGAGGACGTCCAGAGCTTTATGCTCGGCCTGCTGATAGGAGACACCTCGGGGCTGTACGACGACTTTGAGCTTGACAACGCGCTCTCCGTCTCCGGCATACGCCATGTAGTCGCCGTTTCGGGCATGCACCTGTCGTTTTTGTATGCCGTGCTGGTGTACCTGCTGGGGAAGCGCCGGGCGTCGATATTTGGCGTGCCTGTAATAGTGCTGTTCACGTTTATGACGGGCTGCACGGCCTCAGTGGTGCGCGCCTGCGTCATGCTGACGCTCGTGATGCTGGCCCCGCTGCTCAGGAGGGAGGCAGATGGGCTGACCTCGCTGTGCGCGGGCCTCTTGATCCTACTTATCGCAAACCCGCTCTCCATAGCCGCGGCAGGGCTGCAGCTCTCGTTCTCGGCCATGGTGGGCATAATACTGCTCACGCCGCGCGTCTATAAATGGCTGGACAGAAACTCCGCCGCGGCGACGAAAAGCGCCGCCTGAACTCCGTTGTGAGGTTCGTGATGGCGGGCGTGTCCAGCTCCATAGGCTCCATGGCCTTTACAACGCCCGTGGTGGCGCTCTGCTTCGGGTATGTCTCGCTCATCTCGCCGGTCACGAACCTGCTGACGCTCTGGGCGGTGTCCGCGGCTTTCACGTGCGGCTATGCGGCGGTGCTGCTGGGACTGGTTTTCGCGCCGCTTGGAGGTTCGGTCGGCTGGCTCGTGGCCTGGCCGGCCCGGTATATTTCCTTTTGCGCAAAGGCTCTGGCCGGACTGCCGTATTCGGCTGTGTATACTGTGGACCGGCTTATCGTCTGGTGGCTGGTTTTCGTTTATTTTGTCTTCGGCCTGTGCTGGCTGCTGAGGGATAGGAGGGGATTTCGCCCTCTGGCCCCGGCGCTGGCCTCGGTCTTCACGCTGGCAGTCGTGCTTGTGACGGCCTGGAACGCGGAGCGGAGCGAGAGCTCGGTCACAGTCCTTGACGTGGGCCAGGGCCAATGCGTCGCCGCCGTCTGCGGTGAAAATGCCGTGCTCATAGACTGCGGCGGCAAGGGAACGTGGGATAACGCAGGAGACACGGCGGCGGAGTATCTCCTGAGCCGGGGCCGCAGGAGCATAGACGCCTGGTGCTCACACACCTGCACGCCGACCACGCGAACGGCGTGGAACGCCTGCTTACGCGGATATCCGTAGGCACGCTGTACCTGCCGAGGACACGGATGACTCGGACGGCCTGCTCGGGGGAATACTTGCCTGTGCGGAGAGACAGCGGACCGAGGTGGTCTACGTCGGCGGAGAGGATTTGACGCCCGCATACGGCGGACTGGAGCTGACGCTTTATGCGCCGCTCGACGCCGGGGATGAGAACGAGCGCGGCGTCATCGTCCTGGCAGCATGGGCGAGTTTGAAGCGCTCATAATGGGCGACGTGAACTCCGCAGTGGAACGCCGCCTGGTCGAGAGTCGGGAGCTGCCGGACGTGGAGCTGCTGGTGGTGGGCCATCACGGCTCCAAATACTCCACGAGCTTCGAGCTGCTGGAGGCGATAGACGCGGACTGGGCCGCCATATCCGTCGGCTGGAACAGCTACGGGCACCCTACCTACGAGGCCCTGCGCCGCCTCGGCATCTTCGACATCGAGGTCTTCAGGACCGACGAGAACGGCAACATCACAGTGAGGGCGAATACATATGGCTAAACGTCAAAAGAAGTCAAAACCGGATAACCGCCTCAATTACGGCGAGGTCAGCCGCGAGCTGAAGAGCGGCGGCCCTGCGCGGCTGTATCTGCTCTATGGCCGAGAGGACTATCTGCGCGAGGCTTTCCTGGGGGAGCTGAAGGCCCTCTGCCTGCCCGAGGGCGAGGATGACTTCAGCTATCACCGCCTGGACGGCAAGAATCTCGATATGCGCGAGCTCTCGGACGCGGTTAACGCCCTCCCGTTTCTGACGGAGCGGACGCTGACCGAGGTGCGCGGCTACGACTTTGCCCGCTGCCGGGACGCGGAGGCCGCCTCGCTGGAGCGGCTGATATCTGATATCCCGGACTGCTGCACCCTTGTTTTCGTGCAGGATACGGACTTTGAGCCGGACCAGCGCACAAAGATAATTAAAGCCGTTGCGAAATACGGCAAGCTCATCGACTTCACATCCCAGGGCCAGGGGCCTCTGGTGCAGTGGATACGAAAGCGCTTCGCGGCGCTGGGGAAGAACGCCACGCCGGACGCCTGCCTGACGCTCATCTATCTGAGCGGTGAGCTGATGAACGGGCTGATACCCGAAATAGAAAAAATCGCCGCCGGCACCGCCGGCGAGCTGGTGACAGCGGAGGACGTCTCGCGCCTGGCCCTGCGCATACCCGAGGCGCGGGTCTTCGAAATGACGGATTACCTCGCCGCGCGCGACTATGACGGCGCGGCGCGCACGCTGGCAGACCTCATGTCCATGGGCGAGGAGCCCATCGCCATCCTGGCCGTCATCGGCATGCAGATGCGGCGGCTCTACGCCGCACGCGTGGCCCTGGACGAGAAGCTGGGCAGCGATTTCGTGCGAGAAAACTGCGGAGTCAAGTTCGACTTCATGCTCGACAGGCTCATGCGCTCCGCGCGCGGCTTCGACATGCGCACGCTGGAGCGCGCAGTCCGCCTCTGTGCCGAAACGGACTATGCCATGAAGAGCGGCGGCGACGGCGCGGAGCAGCTGACGCTGCTGCTGATACGCCTCGCGGCGGGGGAGGACGTATGATAAGCGTGAAGGAGGTCATAGTGGTCGAGGGCCGCTATGACAGGAACACGCTCTCACAGGTCTTCGACGCCGTGATAGTCGAGACCTCGGGCTTCGGTGTTTTTAACGACAGGGAGAAGCTCGCGCTCCTGCGCCGCCTGGCCGAAGCGCGGGGCCTTGTCGTCCTGACGGACAGCGACGGCGCGGGCTTTGTCATCAGGAACTTCCTGAAGGGCGCCATCGACCCCGCGCTCGTGAAGCAGGCGTATATCCCGGATATCGCAGGCCGCGAGCGCCGCAAGCGCGCCCTGTCCAAGGAGGGGCAAGCTGGCGTCGAGGGCATGGAAGCCGGAGGTGCTCATCGAGGCCCTGCGCCGCGCGGCGCGACCCTGGGCGGGGAGGAGCCCGCGCGCCGTGCCGAAGGCATTACAAAGGCCACGCTCTATGAGCTGGGCCTCTCCGGCGGCCCCGGCAGCGCTGAGAAGCGCCGCGCGCTGCTCAAAGAGCTCGACCTGCCGGAGAAACTGAGCGCCAACGCGCTGCTCGACGTGCTTAACGCCCTCTATACTGAGGCCGAGCTGCGCGAAATCACAGGTTCCGTTCCTCAATTATAGCCCCCGCGAGTATGCAGACGAGCAGGATGGCCTGTGGCAGCGTCAAAAGCTCACGGGCGAGGGAATATGTATCGCAGTTCCAGACGGAAAACTCCCCAGCGCCAAGCAGCAGCAGAAACGCTGCAAAGAGCAGTACGCAACTCAGCTGCAGGCCGCGCATGAGCAGCTCCCAGGAGAGCTCGCACATAGAGAGCATCCGGCGCAAGACCTTCATGGTCCTCACCTCCGCCTACCATTGTAGCCGCCGAAGCAGGGTAGGGGCAAGGCAAAATATTTCCCAGCGGAAAAATGCCGAAAGCAGTAAAATTGGTGTTGGCGCGGCCACGGGGCTGTGCTATACTCATATGGAGAGTTAAATTTGGGGGGAAAAGCCATGAAATGCCCGTTCTGCGGCTATACCGAGAGCCGCGTAATAGATTCCCGTCCCGCCGAGGAAGGCGCGACCATCCGCCGCAGGCGCGAATGTCTCGCCTGCCAGAAGCGCTTCACCACGTATGAGATAATCGAGCGCCTGCCCCTCGTGGTCATAAAGCGGGACGCAGCCGCCAGACCTTTGATAAGGTCAAGCTCATAAACGGCATGGTCCGCGCCTGCGAAAAGCGCCCGGTCGCGCTCTCCTCGCTGGAGCAGATAGCGGACGATATCGAGCAGGAGCTCCAGAGCGCGCTGGAGCGTGAGATAAGCACAACGGAGATAGGAGAGATGGTCATGGCCCGCCTCAAGGACGTGGACGAGGTCGCCTATGTCCGCTTTGCCTCGGTCTATCGCTCTTTCAAGGACATAAATACCTTCATGGAAGAGCTGACGAAGCTTCTCAAGCAGAAAGAGGGCTGAACCTTGCAGCTTTCCATCCGGCCCTGGACTGAGGCGGACGCCCCGGTGATAGCCGAGGCCCTGAACGACGCCGGGGTCACAGACAACCTCCGCGACGGGCTGCCCACACCCTATACGGAGGCCGACGCGCGCGACTACATAGCTTTTGCCCAAACGGCGGGGGAAGGGGCCTACGCCTTCGCCATCGCTGAGGACGGTGTCGCCGTGGGCAGCATCCAGCTGACAAGGCAGCAGAATATACACCGCCGCACAGCGGAACTGGGCTACTATGTCGTCCGCCGCCGCTGGGGCGCGGGTATCTGTACCGAGGCGGTGAGGCAGATATGCCGCTTCGCATTTGAGAATACGGATGTGCTCCGCATTTTTGCCGAGCCCTTTGCGGAAAACGCCGCCTCCTGCCGCGTGTTGGAGAAGGCTGGCTTCCAGCTTGAGGGCGTGCTGAGGCGCAACGCCGTGAAAAACGGGCAGGTGCGCGATATGAGGCTCTATTCTCTCGTGAGGGAGGATTTGGAATGAACGCGGTTTTAATTGTGCTTGGCGCAATGGTGACGGTCGTCTTTGCCGCCGTGGGCGCGGCATTCCGCAATGGCCGCGGCTGGCGCTATGTGAACATCATAGGCGACAGGGAGCGCTATGACAGGGAGAAGGTCCTGAAGTTCATCGGCCTCGTCATGTGGGCCTTTGCCGTGAGCATGGGCGGCCTTTGGTTGCTGGCGGGCCTCTTCGACAGCTTCGGCCTATTCTACGTCGGGCTTATCGCCTCCCTTGCCGTCGCCATCTTCACCCTCGTCTACATGAACACCGGCGCCAGGTTCCTCAAAAAATGAACACAGGGGATGAGGTCCCCCTCGGCCGCAGGCCGAAACCGCCTTGAGCTGATGACTTCTGCGCGCGGCAGCCGCCGCGCGCGGAAGCATCGGCTTTTTTGCCGTTATGAGGTGGAAATTATGAAAAAAACGCTCGTTCTCATAGCAGTTGCCGTCCCGACAGGCATAGCCGTAGGCGCGGTGGACGCCGTTTTCGGGCGGGTACTGCTGTATCTCGGCGCAGTCCGTGACGCGCACACGGCCTGGTTCCTGCCCTTCCTGGGCTGATAGGAGCGCTCATGGCCTGGCGTATAAGAGGTACGGAGCAGGCTGTGAAAACGGCATGGGCATGGTCTTTGAGGCCGGCCACGCAGAGCGTGAGGCCATCCCTTTGCGCCTCGTGCCCTTCGTCATCTGCGCCACCTGGCTGACCCATCTCTTCGGCGGCAGCGCGGGCAGGGAGGGCGTCGCGGTCCAGCTCGGCGCAGCCATATCGCACAGGATAGGAGGCTGGCTGAGGGACGCTGAGTCGCAGAGGATAATGCTCATCGCAGGCATAGCCGCAGGATTTTCCGGCCTTTTCGGAACACCGTTCGCCGCCACGGCCTTCGCCATGGAAGTGCTGACCGCCGGGAAACTGGAGCACCGCGCGCTGCTCCCCGCCGCCGTCGCCGCGCTGTGCGCAAGCACCACCGCCGGACTTCTGGGCCTTGAAAAGTTCAGCTTTCCCCTCGCCGCCGCGCCGGAGTGGAGCGCGGAACTTGCGCTTGAGCTTACCGCCCTGGGCATAGTATTCGGCCTCACAGGCGCAGCCTTTGCTTTCTGCCTCAAAAGGGCAAAAAAACTCGCGCAAAACCGCCTGAAAAACCCGGTCCTGCGCGCTCTTGTCATGGGCGTCGCTCTCTCGGCCGTCCTGTACCTGCTATATCGCGGCCGATATTGCGGTCTCGGCACGAACCTCATAAACGCCTCGCTTGCGGGAGAGCCCATCTACGCCTGGGACTGGGCGCTGAAACTGGCTCTCACCGTCCTGACGCTCTCAGCGGGCTTCCAGGGCGGCGAGGTGACGCCGCTCTTCTCCATAGGCGCAAGCTGGGCGCGGCCCTGGCGGGCTCCTGGGCCTGCCGGCGGCCTTTTGCGCGGCGCTGGGTTACGCCGCAGTGTTCGGCTCCGCAACGAACACCCTGCTCGCCCCGGCCCTCATAGGGGCCGAGGTCTTCGGCTGGGCAGCGGCGCCGCACTTTTTCGCCGTATGCGCCCTGGCCTACGCGTGAACGGAGGCCGGTCCATCTATTCAGGACAGAAATGAATACAGCGGCCGTTTTCGCCGCTTTGCATAGCAAAGCGCGTCGAAACGGCCGCTATTTTGTATTGCAGAGCTTGCTTTACGCGTGATATACTTAATGAGTTAAAAAATACTGCCCAGCGTCACGCGCTCCATGGTGTAGAGACTGTCGAGGTGCGCGGCCAGTTTTTCGTAGGCGCCGGAGGCGCTCTGCGCGTCGCCGGAGCGCACGTCACTCATGAGCTCGAAAAAGGCGTCTGTTGTGCTGTCTATTTCCGAGTGTCGGATGAAGATGTGTGTGTAGCCGTCGGCCCCGAGCCAGTCTTGCGCCGCTTTTTCCAGCTCCTGCTCCGCGAGCTCGAACTGTCCGGCCTCGCAATAGGCGCGGGAGAGATCCAGCGTCTCACTGAGTCCGCCGGTGAAGTCTCGGAGGTATTTGAGGTTCCACCAACTGCCCGCCAGCAGCAGAATGAGCACGGCCGCCGCCGCAAGCTCCCGCTTCATCAGACCACCTCCTTTGCCGCGTAGTAGACCCCGCCCGCATTGTCGAGCAGCAGGAGGTAGACGTCCCCCGGCCCGGAGGCCCCGCGCTTTTTGAGTTCCCGCCGCAGCCAGGCCTCGTCTCTTCCGGCGAGGCGGAGGTTTTCGCGCATGAGCTTTCCGTCGTTTATGATAATGACGGGATAGCCCGTGTCCTGTGGCGCGAGGCCGAGGTCCCGTGCTGTAGCCGGGCGGAACTCGGGAAAGAGGATGACTGATAGCGTCCCGTCCGTTTCGAGCACGGCGTATTCTACCTGAGCGACGTCGGTGATGCTCTGGGTGCGCAGCTCTTCGTAGAGTTCCTCGAGGTTGAGGCGGCAGCGGCGCATTTCCTTTTGGTCGATTACGCCGCGGCGTATGAGAAAGCAGGGCCGACCAAAGAGCAGCGTCCGCAGTCCCGCATGCCGCAAGGCCGCGCCGGAGATGATGATTTCGCAGCAGGAGAGCACGACGATGGTAGGAGGCCGTTCATCAGCGGTATACCGATGTCCTGTAATGGGTGCGCCGCGAGGTCAGCAATGAGCACGGCGATGGCCAGCTCCGGCAGTTCGAGTTCGCTGAGCTGGCGCTTGCCCATGAGCCGCATGGAGATGACGAGCGCAAAATATACGACGAGTGTGCGGATAATAATTATAGCCAAGTAATCACTCCCCGCATATATTTTTACCTGTATTGGAGGCTGTTATAAGTATGGAAGGGAACAAAAGGCCGGAAATGGAGCGAATCACCACGCCTGAGCTGGCGGAGAAGTTCATCGCGGAGCAGGTAGAGGCCCTGCGCGCGCAGATAGGCAGCGGCAAGGTGCTGCTGGCCCTGTCTGGCGGCGTGGACTCGTCTGTCGTCGCAGCGCTGCTCATCAAGGCGGTGGGCAAGCAGCTGGAGTGCGTGCACGTGAACCACGGCCTGATGCGCAAGGGCGAGAGCGAGCAGGTCATCGAGGTCTTCCGCAACCAGCTGGGCGCGAACCTGACCTATGTGGACGCCGTGGACCGTTTCCTGGACAAGCTGGCCGGCGTGTCCGACCCGGAGACGAAGCGCAAGGTCATAGGCGCGGAGTTTATCCGCGTGTTCGAGGAGGAGGCCCGCAAGCTGGAGGCATCGGCTTCCTGGCCCAGGGCACGATATATCCTGACATTATTGAGTCCGGCCCGGTAAAGAGCCACCACAACGTGGGCGGCCTGCCGGAGGATTTGAAGTTCGAGTTGGTCGAGCCAGTGAAGTTCCTGTTCAAGGACGAGGTGCGCGTGGTCGGCAAGGCGCTGGGCCTGCCGGATAACATGGTGTACCGCCAGCCGTTCCCGGGTCCTGGCCTTGGCGTGCGCTGTGTTGGCGCGATAACCCGCGACCGTCTGGAGGCCGTACGCGAGAGCGACGCCATACTGCGTGAGGAGTTTGCCAAGGCTGGCCTGGACAAGACTGTGTGGCAGTACTTCACAGTGGTGCCGCCCATCACGAGCACTGGCGTGCGCGACGGCAAGCGCGTAGACGCCTGGCCGGTAGTCATCCGCGCCGTGAATACGATAGACGCCATGACCGCGACCGTAGCGACCCCCGACTGGCCGCTGCTGCAAAAGATAACCGACCGCATCCTGTCCGAAGTCCCCACCGTCAACCGCGTCCTCTACGACATGAGCCCCAAGCCCCCCGCGACGATCGAGTGGGAATAAGCAAAAAGTGGATATGAGGGCCCGCAAACCCTTGAAAATACTGACTTTTTGATTTTTCAAATCCCCATTTGATAGCAGATTGATAGCACTCGTTAAATCCCGATTTATTGCGTTTGAAACAAAAAATCGGGTGGCTTGCGAGTAGCCTGAAAATCCTCATCTTTTTATTCATAAGTAAAAGGTCTAACTGATTTTTGCTGATCAGTTAGACCTTTTTTATTTTGCCCTCATTTATCTGAATTTTCTGATTTTGCGCAACAAACGGCCTCTGCCGTGGCCTACAAGTGAGAGGGTCAGATCAGGCCCTCCGGCGGCACCTTGGCGCGGATCTGGCTGCTGTCGTACTCCGGGTAGTGGTAACGCCAGCGGTCGTACTCCTCCTGGGAGATCTCACCGGCCTCCAGTTTGGCTACCTGTTCCCGCCAGGCCCAAAGCATTTCGTGCAGCCGGGCAGCATCCTTGTTTTTGCGGAAATCTACCTGCAAGGCAAGCTCACCATCTTGCTCCGTGATCTTCAAACCGTAGTTGTCCTCCAGGGTAAACAGGGTGTGCATGAGCCCCACATAGGAGTCTATATCCGGGACGGAGAGTGCATGGGGCGAGACATCCAGTACCTGGGCCAAGGCGGCAGTTAGGTCCGCCTTAGGGGTTCTTGATCCTGTTTCGTACTGCGCCAGGCGCACGTCAGCGGACTTCTCCGGGAAGCCCAGAGCCATACCGAGATATTTTTGTGTCATCCCCCGCAGGAGACGGAAAAAGTGAATCCGTTCACCAATCGCCATATCATCAACTCCAATCCTTGGTTGTCTTTACAAAAAGCGTAGCAGAAATGCTTAGGAAAGTCAAGAGAATACTAAACAATTTTATTTAATTTATTTTGCGTACGCCGATTGACATAAGCTATTATGCTTAGTATAATGGCAATAAGCAAAGCATATTTGCTTAGTTATGATAGCTGAAGAAAATTTCTTCAAAATTCTTGGGTGCAAACTCTGAAAAAAGTGGCAGTAGAGAGTGAGGAGGTCTTTATGAAAAACAAAATTGGCAGACAGAAACAATCAACAATGAAAGGAAGGTATTTTATTTATGCAGAAACAGAGTTTTATGCGAGCAGACGAAGTTGCTCAGGAATTGGGCATCTCCAAATCTTCACGCCTACAAGGTAATCCATGGGCTTAATGAAGAGTTGCAGGAGAAAGGATATCTGACCATCTCCGGCCGTGTCAATCGGGAATTTTCAGGGAGAAGTATTACTATACCAAAACAGTAAAGGAGGAATCATAATGGCAGTTTACAAGGAAGAAAAAACCGGCACCTGGCGGGCAGTTTATCGCTATACCGATTGGAATGGTGAGCGGAAGCAGACCCAAAAGAGAGGCTTCAAGACCAAGCGAGAGGCGCAGGCATGGGAGCGTGAACAGGTTCATAAAACCAGTGCCGACCTGGATATGAACTTCAAAAGCTTTGTGGAACTTACACAGCGGATATGAAGACCCGGCTCAAGGAAAACACTTGGGCCACAAAGGAGCACATTATCCGCACCAAGCTGCTCCCCTACTTCGGCAAGCTGAAGATGTGTAACATCACCTCCCAGCAGATTATCACCTGGCAGAACGAGATGCTGAACCATAAGGATGAAAAGGAGCAATCCTATTCGCCTGTGTACCTTAAGACGGTTCACAATCAGCTCAGCGCCATCTTCAACCACGCAGTACGGTATTACAATCTCCGGGATAACCCTTGTAAAAAGGCAGGCAGCATGGGAAAAAAGAAAAACCGAGAGATGATGTTCTGGACTAAGGAGCAGTACTTGAAATTTGCGGAGGTGATGATGGACAAGCCGCTGTCCTTCTATGCTTTTGAGATGCTGTACTGGTGTGGCATCCGAGAGGGAGAACTTCTGGCTCTGACCCCGGCAGATTTTGACTTTGAGAAGCGCACCGTTGCCATCAACAAATCCTATCAGCGGCTGAATGGCCAGGATCTGATTACCACTCCAAAGACGGAAAAGAGCAATCGGGTCATCACTATGCCGCAGTTTCTGGCAGAGGAAATTCGGGATTACCTCAAAATGCTCTACGGCATTGGAGCAGATGACCGAATGTTCACCGTCACCAAGAGTTATCTCCACAGGGAGATGGATCGGGGTTCCAAAGAAGCCGGAGTGCCGCGCATCAGAATCCATGATATTCGTCACAGCGCGGTTTCGCTTCTCATCGACATGGGGTTCTCCGCCACAGCTATCGCAGATCGGGTGGGTCATGAGAGCATCGACATCACTTACAACTATGCGCACCTGTTTCCGTCCAAGCAGACGGAAATGGCAGATAAATTAAATATGGAAAGGGGCAATTAAAAATGTCAGCAAAGAATTTGGACAAGCACAACCGTTGGAGAAACAAGGCCGTATCTTTCCGGGTCTCCCCTGAGGAGGATGCCCAGATTGAAACAGCAGTCAAGCTCACCGGACTGACCAAGCAGGATTATATCATCCGTCGGCTGCTCTGTCGGGATGTGGTGGTTCAGGGCAATCCGAGAGTCTATAAGGCACTGCGAGATCAGCTGGCTGCTGTGCTGGACGAGCTGCGCCGGATTGAAGCCGGGCAAGGAGTAAATGAAGAACTGTTGGACACCATTCAGATGATCACAACCATTATGAAAGGAATGCAGGAGGATATTGCCTATGATCGATGAAAAAAAGAAAATGACCACCCAGGACTCATCTGTTGGCGCAGACGATGGGCAGTCAATCTCTAAAAACTCTGACATTAGTATAACCACTTCCAAGGAAGAAATCAACGATGAAGTTATAAATCCTCAGGAAAGCCTGGAGGAAATGTACCGTAGGATACAGCGCATGAGCGACCCGGCTTACCTGCATACTGTAACCCTGGACGAGCTGATGGACAATGTGTTTGAGGTAAGTCGCGGTGATTGAAAACCTGCTCTATACTGGAGCATATATCCTTGCCGGAGCGCCCAAAACCGGCAAATCTTTTCTGGTGGCGCAGATCGCCCACCATGTCAGCACCGGGCAGGATTTGTGGGGCTACAAGGTTCATCAAGGAACAGTCCTCTATCTTGCGCTGGAAGATGACGAAAGCCGTTTGCAGCGCAGGATGTTCCGTATGTTCGGTGTGGAGGGGACAAGCTTTCTCCACTTTGCTACCAGTGCCAAGATAATCGGCAGCGGTCTGGATGAACAACTTGAAAAGTTTGTTCGGGAACACAGTGACACCAAATTGATTATCGTGGATACCCTCCAAAAAGTCCGGGAGATGGTGAGCGATAACTACAGTTATTCCAGCGACTATGAAGTGATTGGAAGACTGAAACAATTTGCAGACCGACATGGAGTTTGCATCCTGATTGTACACCACACGAGAAAGCAGCCTGCGGGAGATAGCTTTGAGAAGATTTCCGGCACCACTGGACTGTCGGGCTGTGCAGATGGGGCGCTCATTATGCAGAAAGAAAACGAACCGACGGAAAGGCCACACTGGAAATTAGCGGACGAGATCAGCCGGATCAGCGGCTGTATTTAAGTAAAGATCAGGAGCGTTTGGTATGGTTACTCGACCATGCAGAGAATGAGCTTTGGAAGCAACCTCCGGACCCGGTGCTGGAAGTGGTAGCAAAGATTGTATCTGACGAGAACCGTGAATGGGAAGGCAGCCCCACAGAGCTTGCCGAAGCCTTCAGTTGGATATGGCAGTGAACCGCCTTACCAAGCATTTGAATGTGAACGCCAGCCGTCTGCTGGAAGAACATCAGGTGAAGTACGAAAACAAAACCAAGCACGCTGGACGGCGTATCCGTTTGACCTACATGGTGATAGAAGCACCTATGGTTGAAGTAATCAAGTAAAGCGCGACGCTTGCAACGGTCGCGACGGTGTTTTGAGGGGTACTCCCTGCACCGTTGCGACCGTCGCCACCGTTGCGGAAAAGAAAATGTGAGGTGGTGTTTCGCCACCCCATCTTTCCAGGTGAGCC
>ENA-OQEN01000498-OQEN01000498.1-human-gut-metagenome-genome-assembly--contig:-NODE-498-length-17110-cov-3.140081_pt1 | contig 17110 bp, 15 predicted proteins | sample MGYA00242791_ERZ504627 | MGnify/ENA primary metagenome ERZ504627 (study PRJEB26092, sample SAMD00036316) | human gut metagenome | host: Homo sapiens | study: EMG produced TPA metagenomics assembly of... | reverse complement strand
AAAGAAGCGTATGCGTCAGGTCGGAAACGTAGAGATTCCACAGAAGGCGTTTATGAGTGTACTGAAGTTAGATGAGGAGTAGGAAAAACGAATGAAAAAATATGTGAGCTTATATGTTCATATACCGTTTTGCGTCGTAAAATGCAAATACTGTGATTTCCTGTCGTTTGATGGGGAAAGCTATGGAACGATGCTTCGCTATGTTGATTGCCTGTGTCAGGAGATCAAGATGTATGCGCCAATCGTTGCAGACTACGGGGTGCGCAGTATCTTTATCGGGGGTGGAACACCATCCCTGTTAGATGAATCCCTGATTACAAATATCATGGCATTTATCCGCCGGTATTTCCATGTGGAGAAGAATGCTGAGGTGACGATCGAGGCGAACCCGGGGACGTTGCGCCATCAGAAGTTAAATGGCTATAAGGCGGCAGGTATTAACCGGATCAGCATCGGGTTACAGTCTTGCGATGATGATATGTTAAAGAAACTGGGAAGAATTCATAATTTTGACCAGTTTGTGGCAAGCTACAATGCAGCGAGACGCGCGGGATTCCAGAATATTAACATTGATATTATGTCCGGGCTTCCGGGGCAGACGATTCATACCTATGTCGATACGTTGTCCCGTGTAATTGAGTTTGGACCAGAGCATATATCTGCATATTCCTTGAGTATCGAGGAGGGTACGCCGTTTGCAAAAGATCCGCAGATCTTAAGTGAACTGCCACCGGAGATGGTGGATCGCCGGATGTATGAGATTACGAAACAGCTTCTGGCGGCACACGGTTATGACCGTTACGAATTTTCCAATTATGCAAAGCCGGGATATGAGTGCAAGCATAACATGGTTTACTGGACGGGCGGCGAGTATATCGGCTTTGGTATTGGCGCATCCTCGTATTTCCAGGGGAAACGGTTCAACAACATGCGTGATATCTTCAAATATATTGAGCTGATGGAAAACCTGTCTGACAAGTTTGTAGAGACAGATAATATGGAGCTTCTGTATAACGATACGACGCGGACATTGCGTGAGAATGTGACGAATATCTACATAGATGCACGGATGGAGGAATTCATGTTCCTTGGTCTGCGGATGACCTGTGGCGTGAGCCGGGAGGACTTCAAGGAACGATTCAATAAAGATATCTATGAAGTATATGGAAGCGTCCTGAATAAATATATCGGAGAAGGCTTCATGGCAAGCGAAGGTGACCGGATCTATCTGACAGATGCCGGGATAGATGTCAGCAATGTGATTCTGGCAGATTTCCTGCTGGATTCTTAATTGAATCGGGAAGAGGAGAGAATCATTTTCCTTTGGAAGTTTCATTTGCATAGCAATAAAAAGAAACGATTTTCAATTTGAAAACCGTTTCTTTTTTGTTGCTTTATTTGTTATCGTTTTCTTCCATGTTCTTTCTTGCCGTTGCAAGCATCAGCTTGATACGGTTTACCTGATTGACTTCAGAAGCACCCGGATCATAGTCGATTGCGACGATGTTGGCATCCGGATAAGCATGACGCAGGGATTTGATAACACCCTTACCGACAATGTGGTTTGGCAGACAGGCAAATGGCTGACAGCATACGATGTTGCCGGCACCACTCTTTATAAGCTCGACCATCTCGCCGGTCAGGAACCAGCCTTCACCGGTCTGGTTACCGATGGATACGATCGGACGGGCATATTCTGCCAGCGTCTTGATGTGCACTGGTGGATGGAACCGCTTACTCTTCTTTAAGGCACTGACTACCGGGTGGCGCAGTGCTTCGAGTGCAGCAATACCAAGGTTTCCGTTTCTTGCAGACTTCTTCGTCTTGCCAAGGTATTCATATTTGTAATTGTTGTTGTAGAAGCAGTACTGGAAGAAGTCCAGCAGATCCGGCATAACTGCTTCGGCACCTTCTGCCTCCAGAAGCTCTACTAAGTGGTTGTTGGCAGATGGGAGAAACTTAACAAGAATCTCGCCAACGATACCAACACGCGGTTTCTTTATATTTTCATTCAAAGGCACGTTGTCGAAGTCTTTGACGATATCATGTACCAGTTTACTGAATCCGCGACCGCCATTTTCCATGCAACGGATGGCTGCATGTTCCCATTTGTGGTGCAGCTTATTGACAGATCCCTTTACCTTCTCGTATGGACGAGTCTGGTAGACAACGCGCATGAACAGATCTCCGATTGCGAGCGCCTGCATCGCGCATTTGACCGTCTTCATATTCCATACGAAACCGGAGTTATTCTCAAAGCCCTGTACGGAGAGGGCAATCACCGGGATCTGTGGGTAGCCGGCCTTCGCAAGTGCACGACGGATAAAGCCAACGTAGTTTGTTGCACGGCAGCCACCGCCGGTCTGTGTCATAATAAGTGCTAGTTTATTGATGTCATATTTGCCGGATGTGATGGCATGCATCATCTGACCTACAACGATCAAAGAAGGATAGCAGGCATCGTTGTTTACATATTTTAAGCCGGTATCAATGACTTCTTTTGTTGCATCCGGAAGAATCTCAATATTTAATCCCATATGGCGCATCGCTGGAGCAATACATTGAAATGAATTGGGGAGAGCTGTGGTACCAATACAGTATAATCCTTCATATCTGTTGTGAATTCTACACGGTTATAATTACTTGGCATCGGGCATGGTGTAAAATTATGCTTTCTTCTGACATTGACTGCACTGATCAGCGAACGGATACGGATACGTGCCGCACCTAAGTTGCTGACTTCATCAATCTTTAATACGGTATAGATCTTACCGGAGTTTGTCAGGATATCGTTGACACAGTCGGTCGTAACGGCATCCAGACACAGCCGAAGGAATTTAACTGGATCAGCTCTAGATTCCTGCTTGACTTGACGTAGTTTGCAGCCTTGTACAGACGGGAGTGGTACATCCACTGATCGGATACGATCAAAGGACGCTCTACTTTGCCAAGATGTGCAACAGAGTCTTCTGTTAAAACAGCGATATCATACGAGTTAATAAGCTCCGGAAGTCCGTGGTTGATCTCCGGATCCAGATGGTATGGACGACCGGCAAGCACGATACCGAGTTTATCGGTCTTCTCCAGATAAGCGATCGTCTCTTCACCCTTTTTCTGAATGTCCGCTTTGACTGCATCTGCCTCTGCATAAGCAGCCTCAACCGCTTCGTTTATTTCTTCCTTTGTGACGTTTGTATATTTCGAGAATTCACGTAGCAGACGATCCTTTAGTGCATCTTTATTATCAAGTGCAAGGAACGGACGGATGTAGGTGACATCCGGTGCAGAAACCTCTTCCATGTTGTTCTTGATATTCTCTGCGTAGCTTGTGACAATCGGGCAGTTGTAGTGGTTGTTTGCATCCGGTGTCTCGTTACGCTCGTAAGGAATACAAGGATAGAAAATTGTCTTGATTCCCTGCTTCAACAGCCACATAACATGACCATGCGAGATCTTTGCCGGATAACATTCCGACTCACTTGGGATAGACTCGATACCAAGGGTATAGATGTCTCTCGATGATTTCGGAGAGAGCAGTACCCGGTAGCCGAGCTTGGTCAGAAATGTAAACCAGAACGGATAGTTCTCATACATATTCAGGACACGTGGAATACCGATGATGCCACGGTACGCTTCGCTTTCGGTCAGTGGCTCGTAGGAGAACAAACGATTAAATTTGTATTCAAATAAGTTCGGCATGTTGTGCTGGTTTTTCTTTAAACCAAGACCGCGTTCACAACGGTTACCCGTGATGAACTGTCTTCCGCCTGTGAAACGGTTGATTGTAAGGAGACAGTTGTTCGTACATCCCTTACAACGCGCCATCTTCGTCTCGTAGGTGAGTGCTTCCATCGCCTCCTTGGAGAGCATGGTCGTCTGGTCGCCTTCCTCATAACGGTCTCTCGCAATCAGGGCTGCACCGAAGGCTCCCATGATACCGGCGATGTCCGGACGGATTGCTTCCCTGCCGGAGATAAGCTCGAAGCTTCGAAGAACCGCATCGTTATAGAAGGTTCCGCCCTGTACGACGATATTCTTGCCAAGTGACTTCGGATCGGTCAGCTTGATTACCTTCAAAAGGGCGTTCTTAATAACGGAATAAGCAAGACCTGCAGAGATATCTGCGACGCTTGCGCCTTCCTTCTGTGCCTGTTTTACTTTGGAATTCATAAATACAGTACAACGGCTTCCGAGATCAATCGGGCTTTCTGCGAAAAGTGCGATCTTCGCGAAATCCTTCACATCATAATTTAACGATTTGGCAAATGTCTCGATGAAAGAGCCACAGCCGGAGGAACATGCTTCGTTCAGCATGACATTGTCGACGACTTCATTCTTGATCTTGATACATTTCATATCCTGACCACCGATATCTAAGATACAGTCCACGTCCGGATCAAAGAATGCAGCGGCAGTGTAGTGGGCGATTGTTTCTACCTCACCATAGTCGAGCATGAGAGCAGACTTAATTAAGGCTTCTCCATATCCGGTAGAGCAGCCGGCTACAATCTCCACGCCATCCGGGAGTTTTGTATAGATATCTTTCATGGCACGCAGGGTTGTCCGAAGAGGACTACCATCGTTGCTGCTGTAAAAATCATAGAGCAGACTGCCATCCTCGGCAACCAGTGCGACTTTTGTTGTTGTGGAACCGGCGTCGACACCGAGGAAACATTTCCCCTTGTAGGTGGCAAGGTCGGAACGTAATACTTTATTTTTCTCCTGCTTTTTGATGAAAGCGTCGTAGTCTTCCTGCGATGCAAACAGCGGTGGAAGACGGTCTACATCCACAGCAATCTTAAGGTCGGCTGTGAGCTTTCCGCTGATCTCATCCAATGTATAGTGTGTCTCTTCCTTTGCCTGAAGTGCTGCACCGACAGCGCGAACAGATGCGAATGTCCCGGTGCGATAATATGCTCCGGCGTCAGGTTCAGTGTCCGCACGAACGCTTCCTTGAGCTGGTCGAGGAAGTGGAGAGGACCACCTAAAAATGCAACATTTCCCTTGATTGGCTTACCACAGGCAAGACCACTGATCGTCTGGTTGACAACCGCCTGGAAGATAGATGCTGCAAGGTTTGGCTTCGTTGCACCTTCGTTGATGAGTGGCTGGATATCAGTCTTTGCGAATACACCACAACGTGCTGCAATCGGGTAGATTGTGTCATAGTCCTTCGCGTATGTATTCAGTCCGGAAGCGTCTGTCTGGAGCAGGGATGCCATCTGGTCGATAAAGGAACCGGTACCGCCGGCACATACACCGTTCATACGCTGTTCCACACCGTTTGTAAATAGATGATCTTGGCATCCTCGCCGCCAAGCTCGATCGCAACATCCGTCTGTGGAGCATAGTCAGTCAGAGCTTCTGATACACAGACAACCTCCTGCTCAAACGGAATCCCGATGACCTGTGCCAATGCAAGTCCACCGGAACCGGTGATCGTAGGAGCAACTTCAACATTTCCAAGCTCCTTGCTGGCATGTTCTACAAGCTCCTTTAATGTCTCTTTGATATTTGCAAAGTGACGCTTGTATTCCGAAAATAATATGTTATGTTCTTCGTCAATCACAGCAACCTTGACTGTGGTCGAACCAATATCGATTCCTAATCTCTTCATTTAATAATTACCTCTTTTACTATTTCCCATTTCATATTTCTGTATTTTTCGACATCTGACATTATATAGGAAAGAATCATGAATTTCAACAGAAAAATTGTGAACATTTCTTCCTATTAAGAATAAAATAATCAGAAATGAGTATGGAGATATGCGCTATGGAGCATGAATGCAAGGGAACCGTACACAAAGTCGTTGCCGGAGATACGCTGTACAAATTATCAAAAATGTATGGTGTCCGCCTGATTGATATCCTGAAAGAGAATCCATATGTCAATGTCTATAATCTGCAGCCAGGAGATGAAATCTGTATTCCGACAGAGGTGTATGAGGAAGAAGAGAGGCGTTATTATACGGCGAAGGTTGGAGAGACACTAGGAAGCTTAGTCGGGGAATTTGATACGGATATTGCGGATCTGATGCAGTATAACCGGGAGCTTTACGATCTGCGGGTGCCACTTGGAACAATCATCCGGATTCCGCCGGAGAAAGAAAAACAGTCATAGAAACAGATTGGTGAAAATGGGATAGAAGTGTATGAGAAAAGTGATTGCCACAGACGGAGAATCCGCGCGTGGCGATTGCTTTTTTTATGTATATAGGGTATAATATCGAATTGATATGCAAAGTGAAAGTGAGGAAAATTTAATTTGAGTTTTTTTGTGAAGTTAGAGAAAAAATTTGGTAAATTTGCAATTCGAAATCTCCCGATCAAGATCGCAGTTGTGATGGCAATCTCATATATATTATGGGCGTTTGTACCATCATTTGCATACAAGCTTGTTTTTTCCCCGTATGCGATTATGGAACAGCACCAGTTCTGGAGGCTATTCACATGGGTATTTTCACCACCGGGAGATCTGGATTTTGTTGGGATACTGATGATCTTTATTTTGGTTCTGTTTGGACAGCAGATTGAACAGGCAATGGGAACGTTTATGTTTAATCTGTATATATTGGGGGCATGGTTCTGGAATACAGTGATTATGCTTGGTATCAGTATCTATTACTATGCGTCCGGTTCCATTCTTGGAATGATGGATGTGGGAATTCTGGCAATGTATTTCTTTGACTATGGGTTGTTTTTGGCATTTGCACTGATGTATTCGGATGCGCGTGTGCTGTTTATGTTCTTCATTCCGATCCGCGCGGTCTGGATTGCGGTCATTGATATGGGGCTGATGGCATTTGAGTTTATGCGGACAACCGCGTTGAACCGTGGTTCCATCATTGCGTATCTGGTGAATTTCTTCATCTTTTACCTGATCATGGGACGGGGTGTTGGCATGCGGAGCTCGAACAGCAAGGCGGCAGCGAAACGAAGGAAACGGGATTACGACCGTCGTGTGGAGAATCTGTCCCGCCAGGTAAATGGGGAGGCAGACCGGCGTCACAAGGCACAGCAGATGGGATATCCATCGAACATCACGAAGCACAAATGTGCAATCTGTGGAAGAACGGAGCGGGATGGCGATGATCTGGAGTTTCGGTTCTGCTCAAAATGTAACGGAAATTATGAGTATTGTAACGAACATTTATTTACGCATGAGCATGTGAAATAGGAGACTGATATAATGATAGCAACATGTAAGAAATTAGTGACAGATATACAGAGAGACAAAGACTTAGACAAGAAACTTCCAGAATATGCAGAACTGCTTGGAAGACAGTATAACTGCTATGCGACTGTAAAAGGAAGCATGAATTATTACACGATGAAGGAAGTCTGTGATGAGCAGGATGACAAGAACACGGATGTCTGCAAATATTTTGCACTTCTGACAGGCTTGTTAGACCGTCATCTGGTTAAGCGCGAGGCAGTGGACGAAGATTCTATGGAAGCAATCGCACAGCTTCGTAGCAATGTAGAATATAAGATGCATATTCTGACCGCTTACACGGATGCATATGAGATTTATGAGTATGTGTTAAACCGTGTGGAGGCTGCCGTGCGTGATGAAGTGGCACCGGTTGATGCAAAAGGGCTTTCTGAGAAGATGTTTGCCTATGTATTTGCAGAGAATGATACGGTTGTTATAAACAGTAAATTACAGCTTCTGATGGCGCAGCTTCCGGTTCGTATGACGAAGAATAAGTTTTATGATATTGTCAATTCAACACTCAATATCTATGAGGAGGGCGAGACAACCTCTGTGGATGAGTTTGTTGATATGCTGCGCAGTGCAGTGCTTTTGAAGAAGCCAAAGGGATTTGAGACGGAGTATCCATTTTTATATCATGTTTATACCGATCTTGCAGAGGCTGATTATGCGGCACTCACGCTACCGGAGTTTGAAGATTTGACGAAGCGTCTGAATCAGGCTGCGACGATCATCAACAACGAAGTGTCAGCGTTTATGCTGTTACAGGAAGTCATAAATGATGTGTATACGATCCTACTTACGATTGATGCAGCATATGAGAAGAACGAAGAAGATGTACCGGGGTATGCAGCAGCACTTCGCATTATCAAGGCGTGTGTAAAGGCAGAGACGATCGATCAGTTACCGGATGAGGTGATGGATGAGTTTTTCACAATCGAAGGTGTGCAGGAGCGCGTGTATGAATCTATCGTGATATTGGAAGCAGTGCTGGATGAGATTCGCGTTGGAAAAGCCGAGCAGATTGAAAGCCTTGCACTGACAGAGACATTTGACCGTCTGGATAAGGTAAGCAAGCTGCTTTCTACAAGCTTGTTTATTGATCTTGACAAGGTTTCTAGAAAGACAGAAACCGCAGATCATGCGTATATCACAGCAAAGAAGGAAGCACTTGTAAAGGAACTTGGCGATTTGTTTTCGAGTGTGAAGAGACCGGTTTACCGTAGTATGATGTGTAAGCTGCTTGCTGCAATGCCGATCTTCATGAATACACAACAGGAGATCCGGGATTATTTTGATTATGTAATTGAGAATTGTAAGGATGACAGCGAACTTATGGCATGTAATAAGCTGATTTCAGAGATGATAGAGGAGTAATCGTGATTTTTGCTGATAAATGTTATACATACAATCTTACAGAGCGAAAACAGGCACGGATCAGGAAAAGGATCAGGCGGCATAAGCCTGTCAGGAATCTGTATGTGATCGTGTTGCCGTTATTGCAGGATGGATTGCTGGAGATTTATCCATATAATCAGTTGTTACAAAAACCATATAGGAAGCTGGATTCCCGGATACGGGTTGTCGGCTTTGCAAGAGGCAAAGAAGTGGCAGAACAGCTCGTATTGCAGATCATACAGGATATGTATGATGAAACCGGGGAAGAATGGAAGGTAGAGGATTTTTTCTTTTGATTGAAGTGAAAGAACCACAGGTAGGAGTAAGGTAAGGAATGCTGCATGTATTGTTACTTATTTTAAAAATAATCGGATGGATACTCCTTGGTATCATAGGATTGCTTCTCTTGCTTGTGATGCTGATTTTATTTTGCCCGATCCGGTATCAGGCAGATATCTCGTATCAGGGTGGGAAGACATTACAGGCAAAAGCAAAGGTACGGTACATCTGATCTTAAGTGTCCGGGTGTTGTATGACCAGAGCCGGGAGAAGGATAAACTGAAACAGGAGATACGGCTGTTATGGCTTAGGCTTGGAAAGAAGAAGGCAGAAGAAGCAGAGCGTGAGGTGGAACATCTCGCTGATGAGGGATTCGACGACGCGTGGGATGATATCGACGTGGATGAGGACGATGATGCAATCTGTGAGAAGCCGGTAAAGCGAAAGGATAGTATAGAAAATAGTTCACAGAAGATAATAAGTGAATCGGAGAAAACGGATGAGTCAGATGGGACTATTACAGAGATTCCGACGATACCACTTCCAGAGACAGACATAAATGAGGATGATATAGAAACAAAGACAGAGGAAGCACCAGAGCATGAATCTTTGATCTGGACGAACCGGACGATCTGTCGGAAGAAGAAAAGAAGCAATCGGGCAGATTGAAGATATTGTGCCGGAAGGTGTGGGAGAAGATTAAGAAAGTCTGGACATTTGTGATAAATCACACACCAGGAAAGGTCGCAGAGCGTGTGACTGACAAGATCGAGAAAAAGACAGCGACTGCGAAGAAAAAGCTCCGGCGATTGCAGAAGTTCTGGAATCTGTCGTGTACGGTAAAGACACGTGAATATCTGAAAAAATATATTCCGCGGACATTGAAACATATTTTGCCACGCAAGGTAAAGGGCTATGTGCATTACGGCATGGATGAGCCATACAAGACCGGGCAGGTGACCGGATATTTGAGCTTACTGCCGTTTGTATATCAAAAAGGGCTGTCAATGCAGCCGGATTTTGAACAGAAGGTGTTGGAACTGGATGTGAAGCTGAAAGGCCGAATCCGGCTTGGATATCTGCTCCGGATTGTCTTGAATATCAATATCTGGAGGACACTAAAAGTTGCAAAGAAAGTAATGAATCAGTAAGATAATATAGAAATTGGAGGTAATGAGTGATGGCAAATGATTTTAATCAGACAGTTGGTTCTTTATTTCAGGGGATGGATTCCCTGCTTACAACGAAGACAGTTGTTGGCGAGCAACGAAGGTAGGCGATACAATTATTTTACCATTGGTGGATGTGAATTTTGGTGTAGCTGCCGGTGCATTTGGCAAAAACGGCGGTTCCAACTCTGCTGGAGGCGGAATGGGCGGTAAGATGTCTCCAACTGCGGTACTTGTGATCCAGAACGGACATGCGAAGATGATTCCAGTCAAGCAGGGTGACACGGTAAGCAAGGTGATCGACATGATTCCAGAGGTTGTCGATAAGATTGCAACAGCCATGGGTAAGAAAGCAGATGTGGATATTGACAGCCCAGAAATCAAAGAAGCGATTGATCAGGCAAGTGAGAATAACTAGGATTTGAACGAAATTACGTCTTTTCACTCCGTTTGTCTCATAGTATGTAGTAGAACAAATATGATGAAGAGGCGGCATTGAAGGCATTATTTGGATATTCGATTTTATTTATGGCGATTGGCATGATACTTCGTATTTTGTCAGTGGGTTTTGCGAGTTTGTTTTAGTGACGGCAATGCTTATCTTAGCGTATGTATTGCTGTGCTTTGATTGTTAACAGGAGGCGCAAGTGGCAGAAGAAAAACAGAAGGCGTTGATTGAACTTCTGAGAGGACATAAGGTATATTTACAGACACATAATTTCCCGGACCCGGATGCGATATCGAGTGCATTTGGCTTGAAGCGATATCTGGAATATTATGGAATTACATCGACCATCTGTTATGTCGGCAGTATTGACCGGTTTAATACAAGAAAGATGATGGATACGTTTGGCATCGAGATTTATTCGTATGATGACATCCCGGACATGCAGGCGGAGGACTATATCGTGCATGTCGATTGTCAGAAACCGAATGCAAATACGACAGATCTTCTGGGCAATGAGGTGGCATGTGTCGATCATCATCCGGTGTTTGTGAAGACAGAGGATTACAAGTTCGAGGATATCCGTATTGTTGGTGCCTGTGCCAGCATTGTTGCGTCGTATTTTCAGACAAGCGGTGTGCCGATGGATGAGGATGTTGCGACCGCACTTGCTTATGGAATCAAGATGGATACGGCAGATTTTGTGCGTGGAACAACCGCGTTTGATATGGATATGATGGCATATCTGTTCGATTATATCAGTACGGAAAAACTGAACAGTATGTATAATTCCACGATAGAATTTCAGGATCTGAAGGCGTATGGTGCGGCAATCGAGCATATCGAAGTGTTTGATTATGTTGGATTCACCTACATTCCATTTGAGTGCCCGAATTCCCTTGTTGCGATCATATCGGATTTTATTTTGTCCTTGGATGTGGTCGATGTAGCCGTTGTCTACTCTATCAATCGGATGGCATTAAATTCTCTGTGCGCAGTGAGCGGGCAGATGTGGATGCAGGAAACTCATATATCAGGCGTTGGATGGAATTGGTTCCGGTGGTGGACATGCTGCGATGGCAGGTGGATTTGTCAGCCATGAAGCACTGAATAAGATCGGCAGGGACTATGACCGGAAATTAAAAGAACTATTTATGAAGATGATTCGTAAGAATAGAGGTGTGTAACATGAACGGGAGTACAGATATGAGTATGGAGCTTCTGATGAACTCCGACAACCCGGAGAAGGTGCTGCAGACGATGCAGCCATTTATAGAGTCTATGATGCACTATGAGTGTGCATTGATGGAGATAGAAACAAAACTGAAGGTATTGAATACGGAATTTGCTTCGCAGTACAATCGAAATCCGTTTGAATCTATCCGGTGCCGGTTGAAAAAACCGCTCAGCATTGTGGAGAAGATGAAACGGAAAGGACTTGAGATTTCGATTGAGAATATTGAGGAGAACCTGACGGATATCGCAGGTGTACGTGTGATCTGTTCCTTCCCGGAGGATATCTATACAGTATCGGAACTGCTTACAAAGCAGGATGATATCCGGGTTGTATGTGTGAAGGATTACATACGGAATCCAAAGCCAAACGGATACCGCAGTCTGCATCTGATCGTGGAGATCCCGATCTTCTTATCCAATGAGAAAAAATACATGAAAGTCGAAGTGCAGTTTCGGACAATCGCGATGGATTTCTGGGCGAGTCTTGATCATAAGCTCAAGTATAAGAAGGACAATCTGAAGCATCCGGAGATTATTGCGAAGGAGTTAAAAAAGTGCGCGGATACGATTACGGCGATGGACTACAAGATGCAGGAGATCCGGAGTTTGCTGGAATAACGGAATGATTGTATTTTGATTTACCTGAATAGATGAAAAACAGGAGGCAGAAAATGGCAAAACAGGTTTGGAAACCGGGAAATATGTTGTATCCGGTACCGGCGGTGATGGTAACAACCGGTGATGGAAATGGAATCGATGACATTATCACGATCGCATGGACGGGAACCATCAATTCGGATCCACCGATGGTATCAATCTCTGTACGAAAGTCAAGATATTCACATGAATTACTCACGAAAAACGGAGAGTTTGTCATCAATTTAGTGACGAAGGATCTGTGCTATGCAATGGATTATTGTGGTGTAAAATCAGGCAGAGATGTAGATAAATTCGCGGAAATGAAGCTGACGAAGGGCAAGGCACAGACCGTATCTGTACCGGTCATTGAAGAAAGCCCGGTCAATATCGAGTGTAAGGTCACGCAGGTAATAGAGCTTGGCTCCCATGATATGTTCTTAGCGGAGGTAACAGCCGTACTTGCGGATGAGAAATATATGGATGAGACAGGAAAGTTTGACCTGAATAAGACAGATTTGATTGCATATTCCCACGGACAGTATTTTACGCTTGGTGATTATGTTGGCAAATTCGGATACAGTGTACAGAAAAAGAAATAAGTATTGATAAATAGTGGTACCTATCATAGAAAAGAACATTTGCAACGTTCACAAAAGTTTCAGACTTTGTTCGTTGACAGATGTTCTTTTCTTTTATACTATAAACTTGGTCAGCGCCCTTGGAGAAGAAGGGAGCGAATATGTTTAGTAAAGTAAAAAGCTGTGCGGTTCACGGTGTGGACGGACGGATGATCGATGTGGAGGCAGATGTGAATGATGGTCTGCCTGTATTTACCATGGTTGGATATCTGTCATCGTCTGTCAGGGAGTCATCGGAACGCGTGCGGACTGCGCTTAAGAATTCAGGCTTTCATTTGCCACCGAAGCGCATCACAATCAATTTATCCCCGGCAGATATGAGAAAAGATGGTTCCGGATATGACCTTGCGATTGCAACAGCCGTGCTTCTGTCACTTGGCGTAACAGCAGAATTACCGATGGAACAGACGTTGGTGCTCGGAGAACTGAGCCTGGACGGATCGATAAAAGCGATTCCGGGCGTTCTTCCGATGGTCATCTGTGCCAGAGAAGAAGGTATGACAAGCTGCATTGTTCCAAAAGAAAATGTGCAGGAAGCTGCTTTGGTGCAGGGAATATCGGTTATAGGTGTTTCAAGCCTGAAGGAGACCATGGAGTATATCCAGGGAATAAAAGAATATGACAATACGAATGTCAGGAAACCGGCTGTGGATACATCAGAATATCTGTATGATATTGATTTTTCTGATGTAGTAGGACAGGAAAGCATCAAGCGGGGGATGGAGATTGCTGCTGCTGGATTTCATAATGTGTTGTTAACCGGTGCAGCCGGCGCAGGGAAATCCATGCTCGCGAAGCGTCTGCCGACGATCCTGCCGCAGATGAGCTTCGAAGAAAGTCTGGAAGTGACAAAGATATACAGCGTCGGAGGGATGTTACCGCCGGAAGGGGGATTGATCCACAGGCGTCCGTTCCGGGCACCACATCACACAATCTCGGAATATGCACTGATCGGTGGCGGCAGGGTTCCGACACCGGGGGAGGTGAGCTTTGCGCATTACGGTGTGCTGTTTTTAGATGAACTTCCGGAGTTTTCCAAACCTGTGTTGGAGGTGCTGCGCCAGCCGTTAGAAGAACGGAGAATCCGGATATCGAGAGTACAGGCATCGTATGAATTCCCAGCGGATTTTATGTTTGTGGCGGCGATGAATCCATGTCCATGTGGAAACTACCCGGATTATAGGAGGTGCAGCTGCACGGAACAGCAGATCCGCCGCTATCAAAGTAAGGTAAGCGGACCGTTGCTTGACCGGATCGATATCCGGATGGAGGTTAAAGGCGTAAAGCAGGAGGCACTTTTCTCCAAACAGAAAACGGAATCTTCGAAGACAATCCGGGCACGTGTGGAACAGGCAAGACAGATGCAGAAGGATCGGTTTACCGGAACCGGACTGTTGTTTAATTCACAGCTTGATGGAAAAAATCTGGAGGAATATATCAAGTTGTCTGCGGAAGGAAAAAGGCTGGTGCTTCAGCTGTTTGAAGAACAGGAATTATCTGTCCGGGGTGTGCACCGCGTCTTGAAGCTTGCCCGCACAATCGCGGATCTGGCTGGCAGTGAAGAGATTGAAAATGCACATCTGCAGGAAGCGGCATTTTACCGTAACCAGGATGTATTTGCAAAGGAGGTTCTGTATGGAAACTAGAAGTGAGATGGCAAGGCTTTGGCTATATGGAAATCATGAGATATCATCAAAAGTAAAATATTATCTGATTCTACGGTACGGTACGGCCGAGCAGGCTATGGAGCAATCGGTACCGGAGCTTGAGAAGGAGCTGGCGAAGCAATTTGAACCGGCGGAATATCAGACGCTTTTACTTCGCAAAAATACAAATTATCTGGATGAAGTATACGGACGATTAAAGGAACGAAACATCCGGATCTTATATCCGGGGCATCCGCTATACCCGGAGAAGCTTACAAATATCTACGATAAACCGGAGATTTTATTTGCGCGTGGCAAAATTCGGGAGAGCATCAATTATTATAATCAGTCGGTTGCGATTGTGGGTGCACGCAATGCAGATACATACTGTAAAGAAACGACACGTATCTTTGCGAGGGAGCTTGCGAAGGCAGGAATCCAAATTGTGAGTGGACTGGCCAGGGGTATCGATGGTCAGGCACATCGCGGCTGTCTGGAAGCAGGTGGCTATACGATCGCAGTACTTGGCTGCGGGATCAATGTCACATATCCGCGCGAGAATATCGAATTATTCGTGCAGATTGAAGAACGGGGATTGATTCTGTCCGAATATTGTCTGGATGTACCGCCGCTTGCGTTTCAGTTCCCACTCAGAAACCGGATCATTAGCGGACTGTCGGATGGTGTTTTAGTATCCTGTGCCAAGAAGAAAAGCGGTTCTCTGATTACAGCAGATCTGGCACTTGATCAGGGAAAACAGGTGTACGCTCTGCCGGGCAGAGTATTAGATGCATTCAGTGAGGGTACAAACCACCTGATTCAGATGGGTGCGATGTGCGTGACAAGACCGAAGGATATCCTGCTTGATCTGTGGGGGGAGGAACGCCTGAATATGGATGATGTTAGCGGTGCTGCATCCGGTAGTGCTGAAAAACAAAGTGAAATGCGGGATAACCTTACAGCCGCAGAACGGACCGTATATGACCTTCTAGGCTTGGATCCGGTACATGTGGATGATGTAATCGCACAGGCAAGACTTGGTGTATCGACGACAATCAGTGTGCTGTATGAGCTGGAACGGCGAAACGTGATCAAGCAGCCGGTGCGAGGGTATTATATATGGAGTTTATGAAGAATGATAGCTGTATTTAATATGCTAGATTTATGAAAACGCGCAACACTGTCGCACGTTTTCATAAATTAGTTCTTTTGTATCGCAGAAATATGACATAAGATATGGGTATGCAAAGCTGCCGATATAAGGTATAATAAATGAATTAAGTTTAACAATCGAAGTTTGAAGGAGCGACAATATATGAAGTATTTATAATTCCGTTTTGCCGGACTGAAAAATCAAGTGTAGGAGGATACATGACATGAAATATACGAATAAGCATATAAAAGAAGAATACAAATTAAATCAAATAGGGCGGACAATTGGAATGATCCTCTTAGTGATAGGAATATTATTGGTGGGATTTGGAATGATTCAGACAAAGAGAAAGATGGATTATGTCCGACCATTTGAACTGGTATTACAGGAAGAATCCAATCCTGCGAATCAGACAGCATATATTGATATTATCCGGGTACCGGAGAAGTTGGCGGAAAATAAATATGAAGGATATTACCTTGTAACAACCGCTGAGGAAAGCTATATTGTAGAGATGCAACCGGAACAGTTCGTAGATTTGAAGCAGAGAGTGGAAGAGAACGGTACGGCAAGAGTGGAAGGCATGACGAAAGTTGTGATTGATGAGAATGTAAAAACAATCGTAGGTGCGTATATCAATCACAAATTTATTGCTATACGTATGACGAAGCTTACCTATGGAAAAATACTCAAGGAAGGATATTTTGTGAATCTGGATATCGGCGGCATCTTAATATTGATTGGAATTTCGATGGTATTCATACAGGTGCGTGCGATAAAAAAATACAGACATCCATTGGCAGAGCAGATTGACGAAGAATGTAATCAGCCGGAAGCTCTCTGGTTTAATGATTTTAGAATATATTTGACAAAGAGCTTTCTTGTATCTGTATATGGTGGAAAGTTGACTGCGCTGGATCTGGCAAAGGTACAAATGATAAGACTGTTCGAAACAGGGAAGGGGAGTTTGAGTGTTATCACCTTGGAGGTGACGACAACAGAACAGGAGAAAATAACTGTCAGCGAGAATGAATGGTCATTTTTTACAATGAATGAAGAAGAGATTACTTATCTGACAGATGTATTCGGCAAAAGAAATATTGAATTTGTTTGTGAGATTCAACCGGATGAAGAAATCGATGAAGACGAAGAGTTTTGAAATGGAAAACATGCATAGGAATTATGCAAAGGATAAAAGGAATAAGTTGCTCTTGAACGTATACCAAAAGAACGCACGGGCAATATCCTTTATAAGAGAGAAGGATTTGAGATTCAGCATAGTGGCTTAG
>ENA-OQEN01000497-OQEN01000497.1-human-gut-metagenome-genome-assembly--contig:-NODE-497-length-17138-cov-3.021222_pt1 | contig 17138 bp, 26 predicted proteins | sample MGYA00242791_ERZ504627 | MGnify/ENA primary metagenome ERZ504627 (study PRJEB26092, sample SAMD00036316) | human gut metagenome | host: Homo sapiens | study: EMG produced TPA metagenomics assembly of... | reverse complement strand
CGACCCTAACCACCCTCTGCCCCCGCTGCCTGAATGGCCTTTCGGAATACCCCGTGGCATCCGTGTCCGCCCGTGCACGACCCCTATCAGGCTCACCAAGGAGCCTTGCACCTACTGCCAGACCAACTTCGGCTACGACTACTACATCCAGCCCAGCAGCCCGAAATCCACCTACTTTAAGAAGGGACGGTCGATGATGAATCTGAATGCGCTTAAGATTGACCCGGAGTTTCAGGGCAAGATTCCGCCGCTGAACGCCGAGGAGGAGCACATCTTAGAGCAGAATATGATTCAGGAGCGGCGGCTTCTGAATCCGCTCATCATCTGGAACGGTTACATACTGGATGGACATTCCCGGTACCGCATCCTCAAGCATCACCCGGAAATCGCTTTTGAAGTGAAGGAAATCCAGTTGCCTGACCGTTATGCTGCACTGGCATGGATCTGCCAGAATCAGTTGGGGCGCAGAAACCTTGACCCGGAACGCCGGAAATTCTTGATGGGGAAAACCTACGAAAATGAAAAACTTTCTGTGGGCGGGTCAACTTATCGAGAACACGATGAATCCGGAAAATTCACCTCATGTATACAAAATGTCCACATGAAGGTTAACCGAAAAACGAACCTGTGAGCGTATTGCTGACAAAAACGGTGTCAGTTCAAAGTTTGTGCAGCGAGCAGAAAAATATGCGAAAGGCGTAGATGCAGCGGAAGCTGCCGTCCCCGGTGCAATGGAGGAAATACTGACCGGGCATATCAAGGCTACTGATGCGAGATCACCGCTTTGGCGCAAACCCCAAAAGAAGAAATCCCGGCAATCATCAAGGAGCTGCGCAAACCCAAGAAGGACCGGAAAGCTAAGAAGCCAACAAGCCCGGAAAAATCCGATGTTGCTGCCGACGATGCTCCTGATTCCGATGAAGTCCATACCGAGAGCGAAATCACACCCGTAAGCAATTCGCCCCCGGATTTCAAAAGGAGTATCCAAGGTCACAAACGCTGTCTTACCGACGAAGATCGAAAACGACTTCGGCAATCCATTGACAACCGCCATCATAAAACGACCGTTGCGAACGGCTCAATTATGATGTGCGAAGTTCAGGGCGCAAAGGAGGATTTTATCCGCCGCTGGAATCTCGTATTCAAAGACTATCCCGATGTTTTTGAGGACAACGACTGCCGAAGTGCCATTCTTTTTCTGATTGATGACACTTCTGCCTATCTTCAGACGATAAAGGAGAGAGTGCTATGATGATTTCTAATCTGAACCTTGCCAAGCTGCCCGAATGTGTTTGCGAGATCTACAATGGCTCCAGCCGTTCTCTGAGCCTTCCTGTAAAACGTTGATGCTCTCGCCTTTATCGGCATACTCCTTTTTCCTGCAAGAGCCGCCTGCCATAAACGGGCGGCTCTTGCTACATATAGAAGGATAGGAGGTCTGATCGCTATCATACCAAAAGACTGGAAATACCTCAGAGGGGACATTTACTATGCAGATATGGAGCCGCACATCGGCTCCGAACAGGGCGGCACCCGCCCTGTGGTGGTTCTGCAAAACGATGTAGGAAACCGCTATGCGCCTACCCTTATTGTGGCGACAGTGACTTCCCGCACCGAGAAAAAGAAATACCAGCCCACGCACGTTCTGATAGCCCACAATACAGCCTTTGAGAAGCCGTCTGTGGTTCAGCTGGAACAGATATTCACGATAGACAAAAGCCGCGTACAGCGCTTCTTAGGTCGGCTTACGCAGGATGAAATGCAGGAGATTGAGAAAGGCGTTGTTTCCAGCCTTGACCTCAATGAACTGTTTTTCAAAATTAAAACTGTTAGTATATAAAAGGAGAATTATTTGGGCGAAGAAACTATGAATCCCCGTGATGCGTACCGTGTGATGCTCCGGGATTACCCGGATGTGCTGAACATCGACCAGATGTGCGAGATATTGAGCGTCAGCACAAAAACCGGGTATGCGATTCTGAAAAAAGGGAGCGTCCAGCATTTGAAGGTCGGACGCTCCTACCGCATCCCCAAGGCACATCTTTTGACCTATCTCATCGGATTCGCACCCGGTCACACCATCCGGGCGTGACATCCTTGCATTCTCTCCTGCCGTTGGGTACACTGATGGTGTCAGCGGCAGAAGTTACATATTCAAGTGGATGCAAAGACAGGAGGAAACACTATGGTAGCAGGGCATCTGCAAGAAAAAAATGACTTCTATTACATCGTTCTGAGTTACAAGGACGCAGCTGGAAAGCGAAAGACCAAGTGGGAAGCCACCGGTCTGTCCGTCAAGAGGAACAAGAAGAAAGCCGAGGCTCTTTTGCTGGAACGTCGGCGGAACTTCATGGTTTCCACCGCACCTGCGGAGATCCGCTTAGACGATGACATTCTCTTTTCGGACTTCATGCTGAAATGGCTGGAAGTCACGAAAAGCACTATCCAAATCACGACCTATGCAAGCTATCAGGGAATGGTGGAGCGTGTGATCGTTCCTTATTTCCGAAAGCGCAATATCAAGCTGGTAGACCTGAAAGCCACCGACTTGCAGGACTTCTACACCAAGCAGCTTGAACGGGTCAAGGCGAATTCCGTGATCCACTATCATGCAAACATCCACAAGGCGTTGAAGTATGCGGTGAAGATCGACCTAATCCCCACCAATCCGGCAGATAAGGTCGAGCGTCCGAAGAAGAACGAGTTCAAAGGCAGCTATTACAGTGCCGATGAGATTCATGCTTTGACGGAGATCGCAGAGGGCACCAAACTGGAGATCCCGGTTCTGCTGGCATCCTTCTACGGCCTGCGCCGCAGCGAGGTGCTGGGTCTGAAATGGGATGCCATCGACTTTGAAGCCAACACGTTGGAGATCAAGCACATCGTCACGCAGGCATCCATCGACGGCAAAAAGGTTCTGGTGCAGGCTGACCGTGCAAAAACGAAGTCCAGCCTGCGGACGCTGCCCCTTGTGCCGCCCATCCGTGACCGTCTGCTGATGCTGAAAGGTCAGCAGGACACCTACCGCCGCCTGTGCGGTAAAAGCTACAACCGGGAGTATCTCGGCTATCTGTGTGTGGACGAGATCGGGAACATCATCCGTCCCAACTACGTTTCCGAGCAGTTCCCGAAGCTGTTGGAGAAAAACGGTCTGCGTCCTATCCGCTTCCACGACCTGCGTCATAGCTGCGCCAGCCTTCTTCTGGCAAACGGCGTTCCCATGAAGCAGATTCAGGAATGGCTGGGGCACAGCGACTTCTCCACCACCGCCAATATTTACGCCCACCTCGATTACGCTTCCAAGCTCTCGTCTGCACAGGCGATGCTGGAGGGGCTGGGCTATGGCAATGCGTCAGCATGATGCCATACGCCCCAAAGACAGGGTGGACGGGGCGATGTTTCGGCAAAAAAGAATGGACAGACGAATAAAATTCATCTGTCCATTCGATTTGGCGGAGCATCAGGGAGTCGAACCCTGGCACCGGTCTCCCGGCCTATCGCATTTCGAGTGCGACCTCTTACGACCACTTGAGTAATGCTCCAGATATTAAATTCTTAGAATGCTCTGTGCATTCTGGGAAAACTTTGGAGAGAATTTCAGGAGAGAACGACCGAAAATCGTTCACTCTCGAAGTCGGAAAACCCGCATGAATCTAGCAAAACCGGAAACCCACTTCCAAAAAGCCAGTTAGATTTCGAGTCGTTCTCGTTACGACCGCTTCGATACATCTCCATAATAAACCTCATACAGTATAACAAAAAAGCCTGCTGCCGTCAACACTTTTCTCCAAGTGCCTCGCAAAGCGCGGTGCAGCGCCGGGTGCTGCGGTCTGAATCATCCGCACGCAGTACAAAACAGCCTGCACACAAAAACAGACCGCTGCACAAAGCTTTGTGCAGCGGTCTGCGGTCATAGTTCAGCCATGATACGCTCAGTTCTTGCTGGTGCTCTGATTTGCGATGAACTCTTCGTACACTTCCTTGGTGATCTCCCAAGTCATGGAATACTCGGGGCTCTCGCGGATAGGCATAAACTTGAACACCACGGTCTGACCTTCTTCCAGAGTGGGGAAGTGGTCGGCGGCCAGATGGATGGTGATGGGCTTTTTCTGTTGGATCAGGGGGTCCTTGGCGTCCAGAATGCGCACACCGCCGTAGTTATCGCTGAAGTAGACCGGCTGCTCGTCCTTCACATCCTTCACGGCAACAGAGAAGCGGTAGGGGTCCAGCGGGATGGGGTTTGCACGGGCAGACTCAATGTCCACCTCCAGAGTGCAAGTGCCTTTCTCGATCTTCATGCTTTTCAGGCCGGCAATGACCTGCAGATCGCTTTTGATCGCGCCGGGCAGCGTTTTGCAGACCGGGTTTTGGGGATCCTGATATTCACAGCCGCCCAGCAGACTGGCACCGGCCACAGCCACTGCGGTGGCTGCCGAATACTTCAGGAATGCGCGGCGGGAAAATGTATAAGACATGGCTTGTTCCTCCGTTTTTTACCAGTATATTCTTCCGACCAAGGGGGTCAGGTCGTGGAGGTGCCGGGGCCCTCCGGCGCCAGAACGTCTGCGCTCAGCTCCCAGTTGGCGCTGAACTCGCTGTACTGCAGGTCAGGGTAGTAGGTAAGGGTCACAGGGCCGTCTGTCAGCGCGTTCAGGTCCTTTGCTTTCACATAATAGGTGAAGGTTTCGCCCTGCTTGACCTGATGGCTCAGAGAATCCGGGTAAATCACCTGCAGCTTGTCGTTCTGATAGGCAAGGTAGCCCTCTGCCTTTACGGCAAAGTTTGCCTTAGTGACCTCCAGCGCGTTTTTACGGCCGTTGGTCACCACCAGCCGGAACAAGGTGGTGTTGGTCTCTTCATCGTATTCCACCCAGTCCAGCGTGGAGACGACCTTCAGCACCGTGTTGCTGGTGCCAACGGCGTGCTGTACCGGGGCATACCCGGAGCAGCCGGTCAGCAGGCTGCTGCCCGCCACAGCCACAGCGGTGAGGGCGGTATATTTCAGGAAAGAGCGGCGGGAAAATTCCCCAGTCATATTCGTTCCTCCTTTGGGACACATCAATAATACAGATTCTGCCATAGGGCACTACCTATACAATAGGCGAAACAGAGAAAAATGTCAATGATTTTCCGCAAAACAAATGTGAAGATTTTGTGGCAACATCGCGCATTTTAGACGAAGCTTAAGTGATTTTTCTGGTGATTTTGTCAGCTGCGGATCACGTCAGAGGCATTCATGACGAAGGTCAGGCTCTTACCCTCCAGGAAGGTGGGCACATAAGTGACCTTCAGCTGCTTCCAGTCCTTGGGCACCATGAGCATCAGCACGATGTAGGCGCTGCCCTGCGGGGGCAGGCTCTCCACATCGGAAAAGCTCTGGGAATTGGCGTTATACAACGAGATATTGGCGCAGCAGGCTGCGGGCTGGCCATCGCAGACGGCGGTAAAGTCCGGGGTAGCGGCGGCCATGGCCTGAAAGTTTGCGTCCACGTTCTCCAGCGGGGGCACGGGGTAGGCCTCGTTGATGGCGTCAATGCCCTGTGCGCCGATGGCGTAGCTCTCGGTCTTGCTGCGGTTGACGGTGGTCACCCGCACGCCCAGATACTCGTAGCCTGCCGGCTGTACAGGTCCTGCGTCAGGTGGAACACGCTGGTCAGCTGCACGCCCAAGCCGTTCCAGTTGCGGACGGTATCGCCCACCTTGACCTCTACCACGGTGTCGTTGCCGTTGGACTTACAGCCGCCCAGCAGGCTGGCTGCGCCCAGTACGGCGGCAGATGCACCGGTGCACTTGAGGAAGCTGCGGCGGGAAATGACAGTAGACATAAGGTATATCCTCCTTGAAGGGTCAGTTTCTTTTTCTTCTTTCTCTGGTTATACCGTTTCCGGCGCACAGATGCAAGAGTCCGGGCTGATTATTTACAACAATTTCACAAGCCGGTCACTCTTGCGGCGAAAGCCCCTTGACATGGGTCTCGCTGGTTTTGACCAGATTTAACAGGCTGGGCGTGTACAGCGGAAATTCCCGCGTCAGGCTTTCGGTGGTCATGGCAAGGCAGGCGGGGTCCTTGACGCCCTCGCCGCCGTTCACATCCTGCCCGTCCAGCAACGCCTCCACGTTGGCTTCCGCCATCCGCATCACCGCATCGGAATAGCCGTGCCAGCGGTGGGGCTCAATGCTGAACATGCTGGAGGCGTTGTGCGGCTCCGCAGAGTAGAGCATCCGGAACATCTTGCCACCGCCATCATCAGGTAGGCGCTCACCTCGGTGGTCAACGCCTTGCTGTGGCACTGGCCGATCTTGGCGTAGAGCACGTTCAGGCTGTTGGAGATGAGTTTTTTGTTCATGGTGGGCAGCACGCTGCCGTGGTAGACGTTGTCTTTCATCTTTTCGGGGTTGGGCAGATCCTCGGCAGAAAGCATCATGCCGTTGCGCTCGGCGCTGCGCCCCAGCAGATAGTCGCAGGAAACATTATAATAATCTGCCACCCGCACCACAAAGTCCAAGCCGCACTCGCGGATGCCTTTTTCGTAGTGGGACAGCAGCGCCTGAGAGACCCCCAGATCCTCTGCCGCCTGCTTTTGGGTGATGCCGCGCTCCTTGCGCAGCAGCTTGATGATGCGATTGAACTCCATGATGTGCTCTCCTCAATATCTGCAGGATCTATTTTTGGTAACATCCTTGTTTTTGGTTTACAACAGGTTGATTATACACATTGGAAAACGACTTGTAAAGCAAGAAAAATGCCGATATTTTTCGTCTTTTTTCGTCATTATTGTCAAAACTCTTGCCCGCCCCCCACATCTATGCTAAACTATGGGTATTAACACATAGATTTTGTGTTTTCGCTGTGGAAGAAAACCGACAGCCGTGGTGAATGTCCGTCTTTTCTGAAACAAAAATTTTTCAAATAGGTGGTTCCATCTTTCTGCAGTTTGTGCTATAATCTCTTCTTGGCGACTGTTCTTGACCGGCGCACAAATCTGCAAAGGACAAGCCAGACGCTATAAAAGGTACTATACCAAGAATAAGAAAGAGGAAACTTCATCATGAAACTCGAGCGTAAAGTCCGTCTGTGCAGCGCTGCCGCTGCCGTCCTGATCGCCGCCATCGCCCTGACCGGCTGCGGCGGTTCCAAGTCCACTGCTTCTTCCGCAGCCGCTTCTTCTGTGGCTGCTTCCACCGCTGCTGCCACCAACAACAGCTGCGGCGAGGGCGTGACCTGGGCACTGGCTGACGGCACCCTGACCATCAGCGGCACCGGCCGTATGACCAACTTCACCAAGGACGCTCCGGCTCCCTGGGCTGATCAGGCCGACCAGATCACCACCGTTGAGGTGGAGGGCACCGTTACCAGCGTGGGTGCTACCGCCTTCAAGGACTGCACTGCCCTGACCACCGTGAACATCGCCGACGGTGTAGAGTACATCGAGGCCGGCGCCTTCAACGGCTGCACCGCCCTGACCGAGGTCAACATCCCCCTGAGCGTGGGCTACATCAAGACCGGCGCATTCAAGGGCTGCACCGCCCTGACCAGCGTGACCATCCGCGACGACTGCCGTCTGGACATGAATGTGTTCCCCGATACCGTGGAGGTCAACTACGCCGAGGGCTAAGCCCTATCCGGAACTTTAAACCAAAAGAGGTGTGATCCATGAAAACCTTCAAGCTTCATCTCATCCGCCACGGCATGACCGCGGGCAACCTGCAGGGCCTGTACATCGGCAGCGGCACTGACCTGCCCCTGTGCGACGAGGGCCGTGCGCAGCTTGCCGAGCTGAAAGAGCGGTTCGTCTACCCGCAGGTAGATACTGTCTTCTCCTCCCCCCTGCTGCGTGCGGTGGAGACTGCAACATCCTGTTCCCCGGAGCTGCCCACCAGTTTACGGTGCACGATCTGCGGGAGGCCGGTTTTGGCAAGTTTGAGGGACGTCCGGTGAAGGATCTCGTCCACGACGAGGACTTCAAAAAGTGGATCACCCCGGGCTCCGGCTATCTGCCGGAGGGCGCAGAGCCCACCGAGCAGTTCCACGCCCGCTGCGCCGACAGCCTGATGAAGCTGTTTGAGTACATGATCCGCATGGACGTTACCGAGGCCGCCTGCGTGACCCACGGCGGTGTGATCATGAGTATGCTCAGCCAGCGCGCCGTACCCACCCGCCGCCCCGAGCAGTGATGGCAGACCCGGGCTGCGGCTACACCGTGCAGACCGATGTACAGCTGTGGATGCGGGACAAGCTGGTAGAGGCCATCGACATCGTACCCTTTGGCTACGCCGACACCCTGCAGGGGCAGGCCGAGGCCGAGGAGAACGAGGCCTACGAATAAGAAAGGGTTACAGTTTCCCACTGCCCCTTGACAGAACGCGCAGAATCCTTTATTGTTAAAGGGTAGTGTATTGTATCATATACAGGAGGAACGCTGTCATGTCCCAATCCATCTCCCGCCGGTCATTCCTGAAATGTGCCGGTTCCGGTGCGGTCAGCCTTGCGGCTGCGCTGCTTACCGGGGTCTGTGCTGCGGCGCAGCAGCCGTGTCTTGCGGGCGAGCTGCCCTGCTGGACGGCAAAGCCGCCGTGGAGCTGCTGGGCTATGCCCCGGCACCGGAGCTGGGCGGCGTGCTGGTGTACCTCTCGGTGGAAAACCTCTCGGCAGCCAGCCTGCCGGTGGATACCAGCTACCTGCAAAGTCGGGGTCTGCGTACCCGGGAGCAGCTGTACAGCATGGGCACCGGCGTGACCGCTGCCTGCAACGGCCAGAGCGTGCCCTGCGGCAGCTTTGCCGCCCCGCTGTACAACGAGAACGCGGCGGACGCCTCGGTGTTCACCCTGAACCTTGCCGCCGGACGCGGTGCGCTGCTACACTGCTTCTGCGCCGTGCCGGAGGACTGGCAGACCCTTGCGCTGACATGGCACCCGGACTTTGCCGCCGGGCGCAGCGCCATCTTTACGGTGCGCCGCGATGCCGACGAGGCCGCTCTGGGCCCGTGCCCACACCCCGCCGAGGTCGCAGCGTGGTGGATCTGTAACAGCATACCAAAAGAGCATTGCACAAATTGCGTGCAATGGCTCTTTTTTTGCAGCAAATGCCGTTTGCCGCTGCGACCTCTTCCGTGAAAAAGCGGCTCAGAAACGTCCGCAGACGTTTCTGAGCCGCAAATTATAATAATAAATTTTCCGCTGAATATGCGCAAAGCAACGCGGAGCGCATTTAAAATCGTCCCGTTGCCGGAGATCAACCGGCTCCCACCAGCGCTTCGCCGGTGCTGCTTTGCACCAGCAGCTCCTGCCCCGTAAGGCTGGAGAGCAGGGCGATGTAGCTGCGTCCCGCCGGGAGGTTCAGCGGCTTGCCGTTGGAATCGTAGAGGGCAAGGGTGCTCTGGGTGCCCTGCGTCCATGTGACCTGCCACAGTGCCCGCCATTCAGCCAGACGCCGCCGCCCATGGAAAGGTCGTAGTCCAGCGTGCGGCCGTCGTCCCGCAGAGGAGCCGCTGTACAGGATGAGCAGGTTATCAAAGACCGCCTGTGTGCCGGTGTTGGCATCCAGCTGGGGGGTGCCGTCGGCGTGCAGCATCCCGTAGGCGGCAAGGGTGTCATTATAGACAAAGCCGGTGGCACCGCCGGACTGGAAATTCACGGTCGCCTTTACCGCATCGGCGGCGTTTGCGTCCGGCAGATGGCCGGTGTCCCGCTGGGGCAGCAGGGCGGGCAGAACGCCTGCCGTTTCACTCTCGCTGCCGGAAGCGGTGTTCTGGTTCACGGCGGTGGAGATGCTCAAACTGTCCAGCACTGCGGCGACCGCTTTGCCGCTGGTGCGCCACAAAGGGGTGTTGTCCCAGCTGTAACCGGTGCTGACAAAGGCATTGCGTCCCACCTCCTGCGCGTCCACCGCGCGGAGATTATAGTATTCCAGATACCGCTTGGCATAGGCGTTGCTGCCGCACTGGATGGGCAGCACCTGCTGTCCGCTGAGCAGCCGCCAGTATAAGTCCTGCCCGCGCGTCACCGGCCCTACCACAGGCATGGCGCTGAGGGCGGGGTACACCAGACACAGCTCGGTGGAGCTGCCGCTCTCGGTCATTGCTTCCAGCACCACCGAGGCGCTGCCGATGCCCCATTGCGTGGTACTGTCGGTGGTGTTTTCAATGACCACCGCCGCCGCCCGCTGCTCCGGGTACAGCAGCTGCTGCCCGGTAAGCGGGTCTGCCGGGGCAGTGCTTTCTGCGGGCGCAGCGGCGGTGCTCCCGCAGCTGCCCAGCAGCACCGCGCACAGCACGGCTGCACCAAGGCGCAGGCTCCATTTGCGTTTCATGGGCTTCTCCCCTTACTGATAGTTGAAGTTGGGCCACTCGTCGTCGTCCACGATGGCCAGATAGGTCTTGCCCCGGTTGAAGCAGATCTCGCTGCCGTCGCGGCGTAGACCTTGAGCGGGTGCTCCGGGGAGGCCTTCTGCCATGTGCCGCGCTGCACTGCGCCCCGGGTAAAGAAATAGGCCTCGCCGCCGGACACATAGTCCACCTGCTGCACGCCGCCGGAGTTGCCGGGGTAGTCTGCAATGCCCGCAAAGCAGACCAGCAGTTGGTAAAGCCAAGCTGCTTGCCGGTCAGCTCGTCCACGGTGTTTTCAAAGGCACCGGCGGCGCGGCTGTACATGGACATTTTATAAAGGTGATCCCAGCGGTTGTAGCTGAAGGTAGTCTTGTAGCTGTCCGAGTGCACGATGTTGATGGTCTTGGCGGCGGCAGCGCCGGACATCTTGTTCTCTGCGCCGGTGCGGTAGTCCGCAAAGCGGAAGAAGGTGCTCTCATAAGGGTATTGCAGCCCGATACCCGCGTTGGCGGCAGCTTTCCGGATCTCGGCACCGGAGGTAAATTCGGTGTGCTCGTAAGCCACGTTGCGGCCGCGACTGTCGCGGTGCGCCACATGGGGATGGTGGGGGTGTTGAAGTAGCTCTTGCCGCCGATGTTCAACCCGGAGTAGTTGTACACGTTGATGAACTTGGTGCAGGGGGCGCTTTCGCCATCGTGGTAGTACAGCGCCTGCCACGGCATGAGCAACTGCAGGAACTGGTCACGGCCGGAGCGCAGCGGGCCCACCTCCGGGATGGCGTTGGCGTCATAATACACCGCGCAGAAGCGGGAGATGCCGCCCTCCACCTTGCTCTCGATGAGCAGGTCGGCAGAACCGATGCCGCGCTGCGGGCGGGCGTTCTGCCGCTGGGTGTTGCTGATATTGTTCACCATCACGCCCACCATGCGGCCGTTGCTGCGGCGCGGCTCACCGGTAAGGGGGTCGGCGTTGTAGGCGGCAGGCTGGTGTCGGCACTTTCCGCAGGGAGTTCAGACGCCGCTCCGGCGTCCGGGGTTCCTGCATCCGGGGCTGCGGCCTCTGCGCTTTCAGAAGAGGCGGCGCTGTCCTTCCCGAAGGTCTGCTTCAGCCAGTCAGAAAAGCCGTTGCCCACACAGGCGCTGCCGGTGGGTGCGCAGCCGGACAGAGCCAGCGAGGCGGCTGCCAGCCCCGAGGCACGGAGAACGGTACGACGCGTGATCTTTTTCATGCAAAAAACCTCCTGATAAGAGCGTTTTGCGCAGCCCCGGCGCTGTCGGAACGGTTGCGCGCGGTGGATGAAAACGAACGGCCTTTCGGCACTGCTTTGATTGTAATTGTAACGGTTCTTGCGGCATTTGTAAAGTGAAAATTAGCGGCAGCGTAGAAGAGGGGTCACCGCCGGGAAGTGACCCTTCCGGGGCAGCCCCCGGCAAAAAGGCAGAATCCTCTGCATGATAGCATGGAGAAAAAGTCCCGGAGAAAAAGTCCCCGCGTTTCTTGCATTTTGGTGCGCGATATGGTATCTTTTTATACAGGTAAACACTTCAGGGTCGGCAAACATTTTGTTGCTTCTGCCGTCCCCTTGAATAATGACAGGAAGGAATGATACTTATGGGTTTTTTTGACAAGCTTTTTGGCGGCAAGTCCAAGGACGAAAACACCGCTAAGTTCACCAACCAGAGCAAGACCGTGCTGACCCCGCTGCAGGGCAAGGTGCTGGCACAGGCCGACATCCCGGACGAGACCTTTGCACAGGGCATTCTGGGCCCCGGCTGCGGCATTGAGCCCACCGGCGACACCGTGTACGCCCCCTTTGACGGCACTGTGACTCAGATCGCCACCACCCTGCACGCTGTGGGCATTACCAGCAACGACGGCATCGAGCTGCTGATCCACGTCGGCATGGACACCGTGGACATGAAGGTCAGGGCTTTACCGTTCTGGTCAAGGAAAACCAGAAGGTCACCGCCGGCACCCCGCTGCTGAAGGTGGATCTGGACGCCATCCGCGCCGCCGGCCACCCCACCGCCACTGCCATCATCGTGACCGATGGTGCGGGCGACGAGGTGAAGATGCTGGCAGAGGGCGATGTCGCTCCCGGCACCCCGCTGTTCAAGGTCTGATTTTTTGCGTCATAAAAGAGGCCGCTGCAATTGCGCAGCGGCCTCTTTTTGCGGAAAGCGTAGTTTTACAGCATGATGCCGGGCAGCCGCAGGCTGCCCGGCATCACTTTTTTACAAGGTTCAGACGATGCGGACGCCCTTCTGGATGACGGCCTTAAGGTTCAGTTCCTTGTCCGCAAGGATGACGTTGCCGTAGCGTCCGGCGGCAAGGCTGCCGTAGTCGTTATCCACGCCGATGCTCTTGGCGGGGGTCTCGCTGGCGGCGCGGACAGCGCTTTCCAGCGGAACGTTCATCTCCAGCACAGCGCGCTTCATGCAGTCGTACAGGCAGGTGTGCTGCCCGCAATGGTGTCCGGGTGCTCGGTCAGGGTAGCGCGGGGTCCCTTGACCGTGATGGCCTGTCCGCCCAGACTGTACTGGCCGTCCGGCAGGCCGCAGGACATGGCACTGTCCGCGATCAGGCAGATGCGGTCGTCCCCGAAGGTGTTGAAGGTGAACCGCACCATGGCGGGGTGGATGTGCACGTTATCGGTGATGAGCTCCACCTCGGCGTCGTGCTCCATGGCCGCAATGATGGGGCCGGGCGCACGGTGCGTGATGCCGGGCATGGCGTTGTACAGGTGGGTCATGTGGGTGGCACCGGCCTCAAAACCTTGACGGCGGTGTCGTAGTCGGTGCAGGTGTGGGCGATGGAGATGCGCACCTCGTTATGGCACTCCTTGATAAAGTCCAGATTGCCCGGCTCCTCCGGGGCAACGTCCACCAGCTTGATCAGACCGCCCGCACGCTTCTGCAGACGGCGGAACATGGCGGCATCTGCGCCCTGCACATACTCCGGGTTCTGCGCGCCCACCTTTTTGGGGCTGATGAAGGGGCCTTCCATGTTGATGCCCACAAGGTCGGCGCCCTTGCCGTTTTTATGGGCGGCAGCGGCGTCCATCACCTTGTTCAGAAACTCCTCCGGGTAGGTCATGGTGGCGGGGCAGATGGCCAGCACACCCTTGCTGGCCTCAAAATCTGCCAGCGTCTGGATGGCCTCCTCGGTGCCGTCACAGAAATCCTTGCCCATCGCCCCGTGGAAGTGGATATCCACAAGGCCCGGCAGGGCGTACAGCCCCTCGGCATCCAGCACCTCCTCGCCCTCTTCCGGGGCGGCAAAGGGCACGATGCGGCCATCGCGGATAACGATGGTGCCGCGCTCAAAGGTGTGGCGTGGGGTATAGACCAGTGCATTCTGAAGGATCATACAAAACACCTCGTTCTTTTTTCTTTTCACCCAGTATAGCACGCCGGGTGTTTTTTCAAAAGTCCTTTTGTGTGAACATTGTACCGCCGTGCACAAAAAGCGGGCCGCCGGGAGGGGGCGCTGTGCACCCCGCCCCCGGCGGCCCGGTTCATGCTGCAAAATCAACCAGACTTTTGCAGTTTATTCTTTTTCAGAAGTGCAGGATCACAGCATCTTCTTCAGCTCGTCGTAGACGAACTGCACCTTGGTGCCGATGATGACCTGGCAAGCGTTCTTGCTGGGACGGATGACACCGGCAGCACCGGCAGCTTGACAGCCTTCTCGTCAACCTTAGCGTTGTCGAGCACCTCAAAGCGCAGACGGGTTGCGCAGTAACCAACGTCCTTCACGTTCTCCTTGCCGCCGACAGCAGCCAGCACAGCAGAAGCGACTTCGGTGTAGTTGTTGTTAGCCAGAACGACCTTCTTCTCAGCTTCCTCGTCGTCATCCTCACGGCCGGGGGTCTTCAGGTCGAACTTGGTGATAGCGAAGTAGAACACGAAGTAGAACACCAGGAATGCTGCGATGCCCAGAGGAATGATCATCCAAGTCTTAGCAGCTGCGGGCAGAGAAGCGGAGAACACCAGGTCGGTAGCACCTGCGGAGAAGCAGAAGCCAGCACGGAAACCGGAGTAGTAGGTGATGATGGTGAAGATGCCGTACAGAGCGGAGTACACAACGTACAGCGGGAAGCACAGGAACATGAAGCCGAACTCGAAGGGCTCGGTAACGCCGCAGACGAATGCGCAGATTGCAGCGGACAGAACCAGACCGATAGCGGCCTTCTTGTTCTTAGCGGTCTTGATCATAGCCAGAGCAGCGCCCAAGATACCGAACATCATGCAGGGGAAGAAGCCGGACATGTACATACCAAGGCTCCAGCCCACATCAGCGGAGGTCTCGCCGGCCCAGAAGTGGCTCAGGTCGCCCAGACCGATGGTATCGAACCAGAACACGTTGTTCAGAGCGTGGTGCAGGCCGGTGGGGATGAGCAGACGGTTCAGGAAGGCGTAGATGCCAGCGCCGATGCCGTCCATGCCAGCGATGCCCTTGCCCAGAGCGACCAGCGCGCCAAAGATGACGGGCCAGACGAACAGCAGAACAACGGACACCAGAATGGAGATCAGGCCGGTAGCAATTGCAACGAAGCGCTTGCCGGAGAAGAATGCCAGCCAGTCAGGCAGCTGGATATTCTTGAACTTGTTGTAGCAGGCAGCACCCACAACAGCGGCCAGAATGCCGATGAAGGAGTTGCCGGCGACCTTCTGGAAGGCAATGTAGGTAGCGGTGCCCTCTTCCAGAGTGCGCACCATGCCGACCACGCCGGGGCTCAGCAGCTGCTGCATCATCAGGTAGCTGACCAGACCGGCCAGACCTGCGGTACCATCGTTGTCAGCCAGGCCGACAGCGGCACCGATGGCAAACAGCCATGCCATGTTATCGATCAGAGCGCCGCCTGCCTTGACCAGCAGGAAGCCGACGGTATAAGCTGCGCCGGAAGTCGGTGCACCGGGAACGCCCATAACGCCCGGAGCGAGGGCATAACCAAGACCCATCAGGATGCCGCAGATCGGCAGCACAGCGACGGGAAGCATCAGCGCTTTGCCCAGTTTCTGGAGATACTTCATCATAAGACACATTCCTCCTTAAGAAATGTTTGTGTTTACAGACAGTCTCTGGTTGCAGGCTGTCCACAGTTCCGTAACAGAATAGTAACATATTTTTGCAAAAAAAGAAGTGGTTTTTTCTTTTTTCTATTAAAATGCGTCAAAAGTCCTTATTCGATGGCACATCTGTCAGTATTTTTTGTTTTTTCTGCATGCGTCCTGATTTAAGTGCTGAAAAATCTTTTCTTTTTATGTCTATTTTGTCCAAAGGGTTGCATCCCACCATAGGTCTCTGCGTCCGTACATTTTTAAACAATGCGCTTGCCGTCCAGCACGGCCTGTTTCAGGGTGTCGCCGTCATACACCAGCTTGAGGGAAAAGTAGGGGTGTTCCTCTTCCAGCAGGCGGAAAAAGATCTTGTCCCCCTCCAGATGGGCAGTTTTTGCACCTCAGACTTTTGCACCCACTGCAATTCGCCCTCGGCGCAGGCATCGCCCCTTATCATCTCGCCCTCCCACCGGTCGGCGGTGTACAGGTGGATGAACTCGGTCATGTTGCCCCACACAAAGGTCAGCAGTCCCCGGGCGCGGTAGCGCGTCAGGGTAAGGCCGGTCTCCTCCCGCACCTCCCGTACAAGGCAGTCCTCCGGGCTTTCAAACCGTTCAAATTTGCCGCCCACGCCCACCCATTTGTCGTGGTTGTAGTCGTCCTGCTTTTTGATGCGGTGCAGCATCAGGTAAGCGTCCTCCCGCTCCAGATAGCAAAGGGTGGTGCTGAAGATGGGAAATTCCGGGTCCATAAATGCGCCTAAGTTCATTGGTCGTTCTCCTTTTTTGTCCGATGTTTTTGTCAGCGTCTGAGCGGGCGGGGCCGCTGACCGTATCTCTTTTCATAAGAAAGGGCTGCTGCATGAAACGCTGTGCAGCAGCCTTTGGGAAGTGTTTCCGCTGCGGATGCCCACAAAGCAGCGGAAGCATTTTTCGATTTATGCCTTGCGCCCGGCGCGGCCCTTGCCTGCGCTGTTCAGCTTGCGCACCAGATCGTTCTGGTGCTTGCGCTGGCTTGGCGTGGGCTGGGGGTCTTTAGCTTCCCCGGCGCGCTTGCCGGTCTGGGCAACGTCAGGGTCGATGCGTTCCAGCGTCCACTCCTGATTGCCGCCCGCCACATAGTTCCAGATCTGCGCCTGTGCGCCGTTGGCGGTGTTCATGCCCACAAGGTCGATGTACTTATCCGCCAGCACATTGCGGATGCGGGTGCGTCCGCTGCGGGTGGGTTCCAGCGCCCAGCACTGGCTCAGCCCGCTGGTGCGGCTCCACTGGTGCAGCCATGTGCCCTCCACCACGCCGCCAAGTGCAGATCGATCATCTTGCCGGTAAAGCGGTTCTGGATGCGCCAGCGTCCCTCGCCCGCGTCCACAAACTGCCACTGCTGCCACGGATGGCCTGCATAGCTCCACAGCTGGATGCCGGCGCCGTTCTCCGTGTTGAAATCCTTTACTTCCAGTACCTTCCCGTTGGGGGACTTGATAATGTAGTATTCCCCCTCCATAATGACGACCTGCGATGCCTTTGCCATAGAGCACAACTCCTTTCCGCTATGGTAGCCCTATTATACCCGATTTGCCCGCTGGCAACAAGAATGCTTTTCCATAATCTTTCTCTTGTTTTTTGTGCATTCTGTCGTGTTTTTGCAGCGCAACGTTTTCGGAGACCAGCAATGTTTTTTATCGGCGGGCACTTTGCACTCCGGCGCAGGTTGTGGTACAATAAAGCATCCACTATTAAGGAGGGGATCTTTC
>ENA-OQEN01000496-OQEN01000496.1-human-gut-metagenome-genome-assembly--contig:-NODE-496-length-17191-cov-1.988631_pt1 | contig 17191 bp, 20 predicted proteins | sample MGYA00242791_ERZ504627 | MGnify/ENA primary metagenome ERZ504627 (study PRJEB26092, sample SAMD00036316) | human gut metagenome | host: Homo sapiens | study: EMG produced TPA metagenomics assembly of... | reverse complement strand
ATCGCCCGAGAGCGAGAGAGACGGTCCGTATGTCCCCTTCACGGTGAATGCGCCTTCGCCAGATGTGCCTGTCAGATACGCGATATCCATCACGCCGCCGCGTGAAGTCGCCTCCCCCGAGAGGGTATCCATGGACATCCCATCATACGAAAGATCCATGCCATAGAAAAACGCCATGCCAGTCACCATCACGATAACTGCCAAAGCCGGAAACCTTGCCGCTGCCATATTCTCATACGAAAGACCCGCGCCATCCATCTCTCCGGAAGCCATTTCCAAAGACAGTGCGCCTTCCTTATAGGTACCCTTCACCTTCCCCGATCCGCTCACAATGCCGGAAGCAGAAATCCCGACCGGAAGAGAAGAAAGGTCGATATGCTCTCCGGCTGCTTCGCCTTCGAAGGCTCCGCTTGTCATAGTATATGAGCCTTCGCCGATCAGAAGACCGCCCGCCATCTGTGCCTTCAGATAGAGGATCGAGATCCGATCCTCTCCATAGACAAAGCGCACGTTCGCCTCTTTGAACAGAAAAATCCTCATATTGCCCATCCTTCACATGGCTTCGCCGGACACGAAAGGATCTCCCATCGTCCCCGAAATATCTACGCTGCCGGAAACGACTCCGGTGACGCCTTTCTCAGGCAGCAGCTCTTCCGCCTTGATATCCTTCAGAATCACATGTCCCATCAGGATCGGATCGTCCACGTCAAAAAGGACCTTCGCATCCCCGGTGAATGTCTGCCCATTGACCTTTACAGCTGCTTCGGTGATGACAGCTTCACCATTTTCAATATCAAAAAAGGCTGCTCCGTCAGCCAGAATAAAATGATCATAGCGAAGAGCAGCATCTTTGATAGAGCCTTGGACATGATAAGCGACAGCGCCATCACTTTTCCAGATCTTGGCGCTGGTCACCTGTCCTGTCCCTTTGTCTATATCAAGTTTTGAAGAAATCTGTGGGAACTGCTCTAAGAGCGGCTTCAGAGAGGTCAAGGAAACCGAATCCGTTTCCAGACTGATTTCCATATTATTGGTATTCGTGTACTTCACGTCTCCCTTGAAATGGCTGCCAAATGCCTCCCCCGCAAAAGAGCCTGTGATCGTACCCTTGCTGTCCCAGCCGAGCGTGCCTCCCAGCGAAGTGAAATCATACGAACCGATATCCGGTGCGGTGATAGATGCATTCCCGTCCTTCACGATGACCTGTCCTGTGAAAGTACCGTTGTCCGAAGAGTCCGATGGCTTTAGAATCTTCTCTACATTCCAGAGTCCATCAGTCCCCTTGGCAAGGTGCACTTCCGGATTCTCGATGGTCACCGTCTTCACGACATCAGCGATGCCGCCGTCTTTGAAGGCATAGTTATACAGCGCAGAAGCAGACCATCCGATCGCCAAAGAGGGCGACTTGAACACAACCTCTCCTTTCGCGTCCTTCAGCTCCAGGTCGGTGAAGGAAAGATCATAATTCGGATCCAGATCCATCATGGTCCACGTCAGGGTACCATTGATACGCTCCCCTGCCGCGTCTTTGATGACAGGTTCCAGATTCTGTGTGATGATCGGACGGATCAGCAGATAAATGATACAGAGCATGATGAAAATAAATGCTGCGATACCATTGATCCACCATTTGATTCTGCTAGCCAAGGTCAAGTTCTCCAAAGTAAAAATAAAGTTTCAAGGTTCAGGGTTAGCCCCGGGGGCGTGCCGCCCCTTGCTCGGGGATGAAAGGGTGGAAACCGGTTCTATAAGTTCAAAAGATTCAAAGGGGGTTGGTGCGGCGCATAAAAAATCAGAAGCGCCGCGGAGTATAAATAGGGCGATGCCCGAAGGTCAGCGATTAACAGGCTTCCCATTTATGGTTTCCTGACATCATCCTTTTGACCGCGAATGACAAAGATTTCTCGCTTCGCTCGAAATGACGATATGGGAGTCTGATGTCTCCCAGTCACCAGCCACCAGTCACCAGTCACTAGTCACTAGTCACTAAAAAATTATGCTTTTGCAAATTCCGGGTGAATGACAGCCGGTACGCCCATCGCATGTTCCAGCGTAGCGAGACCGATGTTGTAGTTGTAGAGCGCGGTGATGTAGTTCGTTCTCGCAGTATTGAGGGCGAGTTCTGCATCGAGGACATCCAGGTTGATGCCGACGCCGCTGCTGTAGCGGACGGTCGCGATCTTATATGCTTCTTCTGCCTGAGCGACCGATGCTTCGGCAGCGCGGATCTGTTCTTTATAAGAGAGGACATTCAGGTAGTCCTGACGGACTTCCAGCTCGATCTTTTCTCTCGCCTGCAGGAGTGTCTCCTGTGCCGTCTTGACAGCGGCATCCGCTTTCTTCACAGAAGCCTGGGTAGCGCCGCCATCCCAAAGTGACCAGGAAAGCCCGCCCTGGACAGCCCAGTCATCTTTATCGACCGCCGTCACGCTGGCTTCCTTCCAGCTGTATCCGCCGCCGACGCTGACTGTCGGGAGATAGCCGGCCTTTGCAGAGCGAAGAGAGGCCTCAGCTGCCCTTACGCCATAGTCTGCTTCGACGAGTTCCCAGCGGTATTTCTGCGCCATCAGAATGGCCTGTTCCATGGTAAGGTCAAATTCCGGTTCCGGGAAATTCTTATCCAGCGGGTTCAGCGTCGTATTCATCGGGATACGCATGATGTTGTTCAGGTTCGCTTCTGCGACATCACGGGTGTTGTCCGCTGCGATGCTCTTCTGCTTCGCATTGGCGAGCGAGACATTGGAAGACAGTACGTCCAGCTTAGCCACGATGCCGGCATCGAACTGCTGCTGTACGTTATTCAGATGGCTTGCATAGTCAGTGACAGACTGTGCCTGCACTTCAGCGAGCTTGATTGCTTCAAGGTACTGGTAGTATGCCTGCACGGCCGCGAGCTTCGTATCCGCTTCTGTCTTGTAAACATTAAGATCTGCGATATTTTTCTGATAGCGTGCGGCATCGATCGCGCCTTCTACTTTGCCGAAGGTCCAGATCGGCCAGGAAACATTGATCCCCTGCTATAGCCATGGTTGGAGCTTTGCATGCCTACGACAGTAGTGACTACCTGATTATCGGTAGTCATGTTGGTTTTGGTCACCGGACCTCTCTGGGTCGGATACTGATTTCTTTGCCAGGAGTAGCTGACGGATGGATTCTTCTTGGCTGCCGCTGCGCTGACATCGGCTTCCGCTTCTCTGCGCTTCAACTCTGCGATGGTGATGTCGCGGTTGTTCTGAATGGCAGTCGTGACCGCACCTTTGAGGTCGATATCCATAGCCGCTGCTTCCGGAGTTGCCGCTTCTGTGATGGAAGACGCCAGATTCTTCTGGAGCAGCATGTTATTGAAGTTCACATCTTTATTCGCTACCGTCTGATTCATCTGTGCCTCGATGGCTTTCTGTGTGATCGACGGATCCGTCATGATCTTCGTCTGAGATCCTTTTGCTTCTGCACCGAGCCCGCAGGAAAGAGCAAGCACGATAGAAGCAGTCAGAATTTTGCAGGTCATTGTATTCATTCAACATTCATCCCTTCTAGACAGATGTCTTTGTTGTCATTGTATCCAGACTGCCCCTCTTGGGGGGCGCTGTTTTCATTTAATAATTGTATCCCACACCGATGTATCTCCGCCGCCGCGGTTATTATGCGGGAAAATGGACTGTCCGGTCAGGAACAGATTCGGCGTAAGAGCATACTGTCCGCGCAGGCGGAGAGAGAGATCATTGGGGTCATACACATCTGCGGAGAATTTCCACCGCCCGGACGCATAGTCCGCGCCAGCGCCGATCTTGTTTCGTATGATACCGGCATGTACGCCATAGTCCCCTCTCATACGACCATAGAGCGCATCATAGACCGGATCATTCCCCATGGATTCTATCCCCAGAAGACCATAGGAGTCTTTCCCCACGCGGAGGAAGAGATTCGGCGAGAAATCGTCCTTCTTTGTATTATATAACAATTCGCCGGAAACAGATACATCAAAATCACCATTTCCCTGCATAAATCCATTTATTTTCCCGGAAATCTCTTTGGCATTCTGAGAGATTTCCTTCGCATTCTCCGATGCCACGACCATATTGTCCATGATCCTGCGCACATCGCCGGTGGCTTTGCCGTCTCCATTCAGCTGATACAGCATCTGATTCACCTGCGAGGTGATGCTCTGGATCTCATTCGCTGTCTGTATCCCCTGCGCGGTCAGGATAGCGAGATTTTCGGAAATCGCATCAAAATTATTGATGCTGTTCTTCACATGCTTCTGCGAAGAGGGGTCTGCGACGACGCTATTGATCCCATCGAGCATGGTCTGCGCGGACGTGATGAGCTTGTCCATCTTATCCATCGCCTGATCGATCCCCGGTGCTGACTTGCCCTCGACCTTCATGCCATCTGCCAGATAGCCGCGTTCCTGATGACCGCCGGAGGCTTCACGAAGCGTCCGCCCATGACACTACTGGTCTGGATGGAGAAGTCCGCATCCTTCGGCACCTTGGCATCGTGATAAAAACGCAGCTTCACGACGGCTTCCCCGTTCTCCACCGTGATGCCATCGACCATGCCTACTTCGACGCCGGCATAGTGGATCGGATTCCCCGGTTCTATGCCTTCCGCTTCCTTGAAATAGCCAGTCACATGAAACCCGCTCTTTCCAAAGATCACAAGGCTGGAAAGCTCGATCAGGATCCCGGCAAAGAGGAGTATCCCCGCAAGGGCAAAGGCGCCGACCTTTGCTTCCGTCGACCATTTCATCAGGCATCACCTTCCTTCAAAAAATCAGGATTCGATGGCAGACCGTTCATAAACTGCCGTACTCTTTCATCCTTCGATGCATATAATTCTTTAGCTGTCCCTACCGCAAGGAACGAGCCCTTATACAAAAAAGCCATGCGGTCCGCGATCATTTCCGCAGACTTCAGGTCGTGCGTCACGACGACGCTCGTCGCATGCAGGGCCTTTTGCGTCTCTTTGATCAAAAGACTGATATCGGTCGAACGGATCGGATCGAGCCCCGCTGTCGGTTCATCATAGAGAATGATCTTCGGCTCGAGCGCGATCGCTCTGGCAAGGCTCACGCGTTTCTTCATACCGCCGGACAGATTCGCCGGCATGAGGTCTTCGATCCCATCAAGCCCGACCAGATGCAGTTTCTCCTTCACGATAGCATCGATCTTTTCTTCAGAAAGCCGCGTGTGCATACGCAGACCAAAGGCTACATTTTCTTTCACATTGAGAGAGTCAAAGAGCGCGGAATACTGAAAGACCATCCCCATCGAGCGGCGCTCCTCATTCAGCTCCTCTTCGCTGAGCTGTCCCATATCCTTTCCATTCACAAGGACTTTTCCGGATGTAGGACGCAAAAGGCCGATGATGAGCTTTAGGAGCGTTGATTTCCCGGAGCCGGACGCTCCCAGGATGACCATCGTCTCTCCCTCCTTGATGGAAAGACTGACATCTTTCAAGATATGACGATCGCCAAAAGTCTGGTATACATGCCTGATATCAATCATAGGACGCCTCAAAACAGAATGGACGAGAGCAGGTAATTCGCCGCAAAAAGCATAATAATCGAATATACTACGGACTGGGTGGTCGCCTTGCCGACGCCTTCTGCCCCTGCCGTACAGGTCATCCCGCGGTCACAGCCGACAAGCGAGACGATCATACCGAAAATGACTGACTTGAAAACGCCGATGTACAGATCAGAAGGGACGCAGTACACATGGATGGAGTGCATGAAGGTATAGGAGGAGACGCCATGCGTGAGCGAAGCGACGATCATACCGCCGCCAACGCCGATGGTGACACCAAAGACCGTCAGAAGCGGCAGCATCGTCATACAGGCGACGAGCCGCGGCACCACGAGATACCCCACCGGACTCACCGCAAGGCACCTTAGCGCATCGATCTGCTCGGTCACCCGCATCGTACCGATCTCAGCCGTGATGGCTGCCCCGACGCGGCCTGCAAGGACGACACCGCAGAGCACCGGTCCCAGTTCACGCCCCATGCCGATGGCTACGATCGCACCGACGGTGAAGTCTGCGCCATACTTTGTGAGCTCGCCCGCGATCTGTACAGAAAGCACCATGCCGGTAAAGAGCAGTGTCAATGCCACGATGGGAAAGGACAGCACGCCCAATGCCAGGCACTGCTTCATCGTCTCCCGCCCGCGGAATGCGCCGATCTCTTTCACCGCCGCCATAAGGAGCAGGATCACCGCTCCCAGCTGATGAAAGATGCCGATGGTATAGCGGCCAAGCGTTTCTAAGAATGACATGTGTGGGGAGACCTCCTTTCGTGGTTCAGGGTTCAGGGTTCAAGGTTAGCCCGTGAGGCGTCTCATCCACTGATTGTGGATAAAAGCTTTGCTCGAATGAGGAATTAGGAATGAAGGTGGCGGCTTCGCCGCTAATATATATTGGGCGATGCCCGAAGTCGTATTCAAGTCACCAGTCACTCGCGGCTTCTAATCCTTAGTCCCTGCTTTCAAACTATGGGTGTGGTTCTATGGTTCAACGGGGTAGTGCGTCATTGAGGCTAACGTCAAACTCGTATTGCCTCATTCCGCAGGAAGGACTTTGCAGTACATGCGAAGAGTATCTTCAACACTCTGCGGCGCTTCCATTATTTGATACGCCGCACCGCCACCTTGAACCCTGAACCCATCAACCTGAACCTTTTTACAATGCTATCATCACCGATGCTTTTTCTGCCGGCTTTTCATCATCTGCGGATTTCTCGCCCTTCTTTTCCAGCGTCTCTTTTTCCTTATTGCTCATCTTGATGGTGGCCTGCTGTTTGCTCTTTGCGAGCTTCTTCAGGGCTTTATCGCGTTCTGCTTGCGGCAGAACTTTAAAGGTGAATTGTCCGTCACCATAGATGACATAGTCCGTATCGACGGCGCTCTTTGGAGTCTCTTTTTCTCCGTCTTCTTTGAGCCCGTCCTTATTCTTCAGATAGTCTGGATTTTCCGGTGCCTTTTTCTCCTGTATTTCTGCCTTTTGGCCGCCGTTTTCATCTTTGGAGATCATGCTGACCTCCGGATCCAGGATCTCCACGACGACCTGATTGTTCTGGTCTTCCTTCATCAAGCGGCTGTGCAGGTCATTGAAATCCTTGTACGTGCGGATGCGGTCTAAGATCTCATCCGTCAAATTGAACTTCTGCTGCTGGATGAGGTAAGGGAGCGGCACGACACCGCCGCCGCGGACTTCGAGGATCATATCTCCGTACGGCTGATCTTTCGGCACGGTGAATGTCAGGTCCTTATAGAAGACTTCTCCCCTGTAGGGAGAAAGACGCGCGCGTACATAGATGGTATCGCCCGGGCTCACGATGATCGGAGACGCCGAGGCATCGAGAAGCTGCGCGGTCTTTCGTTCACTCGTCACATGCATGTCGACCATAATGCTGCGAAGAGGATATTTTTCAAAACGGTTCTGCTCGAGAAGCCGTACCACATTATAGAGCTCATCTACGCTTCGCTCCGCGATGTCTTTGGACGACCAGTACATATTGCTTCGGGTGAAAGGCTTCTGCTTCATATCCTCCGGGTAAAGCGTATAGGTGAAATCGACCGTCCCCTGTCCTTTGCGATCCATGGCATTGCTGATCGCATGGTACACCGAAGTGACGGATAAGGTCGGCAGCAGCGCTTCATTCGGGATCATGCGTACATGGAGATCTTCCTTCTTCTTCGTATCTTCATCGGTCACGGACGCATGAAGCGAGACAGCGTGTGGAAGCTTCCCCATCATTCCGCCGATACCGGCTCCCCGGTCCTGGTTGACCGTGCCGATCTCCGCACCGACGGACCCCAGCTTGAAGGGATATTCTTGCTCGGGATGACAGTGAAGATATAGGAATTGTGCATGAAATAATCGGTATTTCCGCGATCCATGAACGGATGCCCGAAAGCCACCATGCGATCGCCGTCGACATAGGTGACCGTCCCGACAGCGCCGAGCTTTAGATCGCCTGTCACCATGGTTGCCGAGACGGCACTTCCCGGTTCAAGCGGCTGCGGCACATCATCCTGCGAGGCAGATGCGGAAGCAAATGGGACCATGTGGAAATCCTGCATTTTCCCTGCGAGGAAATCCATCGCATCCGGGGTGTATCCGCTCGCCATGAGAGGCGTCGTAAGCGGGATCAGGCCTTTGGAGGATGGCGGCGTAAGACCGGTGTCCTTTCCGTCATCGATGGTCCAGAGCTTCAGCATGTCACCGATCGGCGTCACCATGCCGATGCGCCCGCCGGACTGTGGAAATCCATACGCCACTGCGCCGAGCAGCTTCCCATCAATGTAGACCGGACTGCCGCTCATCCCCTGCGCGATGCCTTCTGTCTGATCGATCAGTGGTCCGGATACCTTCACCAGCACCAGATCTCCGCCGGTCGCTCCCTTGTCTTTCATGATGCCCAGCACATCGACATCGAAGGTCTCGATCTTCGTACCGTGTACGACGGTCTTAGCATAGCCATGCATACCCTCCTGTACTTCTGACACAGGAAGAAATTCCTGTGCTGCACAAGGCATCACGCAGGAAAGCGTGAGGCAGACAGCCGCTGCCAGATGCTTCATTGACTTTTTAAACCGATTGGGCATAGGATCCCCCTTACCGAAATATAAGTTTGAAATCAGAAATGGCGATTTCATCGGATACATCCGCATAGGCGCAGCAGGATTCCAATGAAAGGCAAAGGACAGGCCGTCTGGGGAGCGAAGAATACGTGCCAGACTGCCGGCTTCTTTATTTGCTCTCCAGCACCGCTACGACGTCCTGTTTGGCGATCGTCTGGCCCTTCTGGACGCGGACCTCTTTGACCACGCCATCCCGATCGGCTCTCGCCGCCGGTACACCGCCGACCAGTGAGTCCACAGAGACCAGTACATCGCCTTCCTTGACAGGTGTGCCTGCCTCTATGACAGAAACGACCGTCCCATTCAGTACAGCCTGCTGCGAGACGTCCTCCGCAGACACGCTATATACACCGGCAGCCGCAAGTGCTGCCAGCACCAAGCCGATTTTCATCGCGTTTCTCATGATGTACCTCCCTGTGTTGTAAAATTCACATATAGGTATATTATATTTTACCATTTTATCTGCCTCTTGGCATGAAGAAAATAAAAAGGGACATAACAAATGAATGTTATATCCCATGTATGTGTCTATGGAATGCGATCTGTTCCGCTTTTCTCAGTGCAGATCCTGCAGTGAGTCTCTGAATGCATTGATATAGTTGAGCGAAGCCCCGGCACCTATGGCATTCACATAGGAAGGTCTCTCCGCTACCTTCGCTGCGATCCCGGTGATACGGGTGATCAGCTCATCGATGCCCTTTAGCTGAGACACCCCGCCGACAAGCATGATGCCCTGCTCTCGTATCGCTGCCAGAAGCGCCGGCGGCGTCCTCTGCAGCACATCCTGAATGTTTTTGAAAATCCTGTACAGGATCGGATTGATGGCATGCGCCACATCTTCAGCCGTTACAGCGATCTTGACCGGCGATCCCGATACGATGGAAAGGCCATACGTTTCAGCCACGCGCGGCGCCTGATCCAGATCCCAGTAGGCGCCCAGCGAGATCTTGAGGCTTTCCGCCCTTTGCGGCCGATGCGGATATGATACTTGTCGCGGATAGCCGCCATGATGGCTGATCCATTTCCAGTCCGGACTCCGGTGAGAAATGGCTGACCACGATCCCGTGTTTCGAAAGCACGGAAACCTTCGTCGAGCCGCCGCCAATATCCACGATCATCGCGCCCTGACAGTTATCCCCGTGAGCCCGAGACCCATCATCGCCGCGATAGGCTGATCGATGAGGACTGTCTTCCGTGCGCCCATAGCCACAGCCGCTTCCAAAAGCGCCCTTCTCTGCACGCTGCCCATTCCCCGAGACACGCACATCATGAGACGCGGATGAAAGAACATCCCTTTCAAATACGACTGATTCACGATGGAATTCAAAAGATAAGCCGCCCCGTTATAGTCGATGATCGCACTTCGCTTCATCGGATGGACGATCTCTATGTCCCGCGGCGCCTTGCCCTCCATTTCCTCTGCCTTCGTACCATAAGCGAAGAATTCCTTCGTCACGGCGTGGCGGGCGATCACAGAGCTTCCGGAAATACGACGCCCTTATGCTTGACGTAAATCACTACATTCGACGTCCCGATATCGACGCCGATGTCTTCTGAGCCAAAAGAGCCGATCCAGTCCAGAAGGGTCTTCTGCCCCGCCAGACGCTCCGCCTTCTCCGCCCAGTGCTTTAGTCTCGATCGACACGGACAATGTCTGCTCCTAACCCCTGCAGCTTTTCTACAAGATGGTCATAACCACGATCAATATGATGAAGCTCGCCCACTTCCGTCTCTCCGTGCGCAGCGAGCCCGGCCAGTGTCAGTGCTGCCCCTGCACGAAGGTCCGTCGCTCTGACGAAGGCGCCTGTCAGGAAGGGAACGCCCTGAACGATCGCACAGCGGCCTTCGACCTGAATGGAAGCCCCCATCCGCTGCAGCTCGCCGGCATGCATGAAACGATTTTCAAATACCGTCTCTGTGATACGGCTAACGCCGCTGCCCACGGTCATGAGCGCCATGAACTGCGCCTGCAGATCCGTAGGAAAGCCCGGATAGGGCAGCGTCTTGATGTCCGTAGAGCGGATATGTCCATCACTGATGACACGGACACTGTCGACATCCTTGATCACCTTGACGCCTGCTTCTCCCAGCTTTGCGAGGAGCGGCTTCAGATGTTCATTCAATACATTTTCGATCACGACATCACCGCCGGCCATAGCCGCTGCGATCATGAAGGTCCCCGCTTCGATACGGTCCGGAATGACTGTATGAGCGACGCCTTCCAGCTTCTTGACACCTTCGACACGGATGATATTCGTCCCTGCGCCTTTGATGTTTGCACCCATGGAATTCAGGAACGTCACGAGATCCACGATCTCCGGCTCTTCCGCCGCATTTTCAATGATGGTACGGCCTTCTGCCGTAGCAGCTGCCATGAGGATATTCTCTGTCGCGCCGACACTCGGGAAATCGAGATAAATGGTCGTGCCCTTCAGCCCCTTCGGTGCATATCCTTCGACATAGCCGTTGCCTACATTGATCTCTGCCCCCATGGCTTCAAAGGCTTTCAGGTGCAGATCGATCGGACGGCTGCCGATCATGCAGCCCCCGGGAAGCGCGATCTTCGCATGCCCCATCTTGGCCAGAAGCGGTCCCATGATCAGGAAAGAGGCTCTCATGCGGCTCATAAGCTCATAAGAAGCTTCGGTCTTATTCACCCCGGATGCATCAAAAGTCAGGACATTGTCCTCTCTTTGGACTTTGACGCCCAAAGACTCCAGTACACTGCAAATGGTCACCACATCATCGAGATTCGGTGTATCGACAATGGATGCCGGTGTCTCAGGCAAAAGTGTCGCTACAATGATAGGAAGAACGGCATTCTTTGCGCTGGAAACACGGACGTGTCCACGCAGGGGATGTCCACCATGAATTACTAATTTTTCCAAAAGGAATCACTCCTGTACTGATGAAATACTGAAAGCAAAGATCTATCTGATACCGCAGCCAAAAGGTGCGGCGCTGTCCTACAAACGTCAATTATATGTATGATACCATAAAAAAACAAGGGATTTCAATGTGAAAATTGGATTAAGGGGCCGAGTTGACCCAAGGGGCGTGCCGTCCCATCAATTGTGTTTGAAAGCTTCGATTGAATGAGAAATTAGAAATTAGAAATGGTGGTGCGGCGCATAAAATAAGGAGGCACCGCGGAGTTTTATATAAATAATGAATAAACTGTTTTATATAATGAGTGGGTATTGGGGCACTATATGAATTGTGTGCCCCTTCCGGCACTTCTCACTTCTAACTTCTAACTAAGTCCAGAAGTTGATGAATCGCAATACTAGTCACCAGTCACTAGTCACCAGCCACTCATAACCGCTTACTGTTCCAGCGACTCGGTGACGCGCTTGACACTTTCCGAGTCTCCCAGAATGATGAGCATATCCTGTTCCTTCATGTTCATATCCGGTCTCGGATTGACGAACATATCTCCTCCACGCTTGATCGCAACAACGGTGATGTTATATTTTCTTCTGACGTCGGTATCGATCAGACTCTTGTTCACCCACTCCTGCGGCACATGAATGGAAAGAATGGTGATGTTGTTTTCCATCTCGATATAGTCAACGATGCCTGGGGAGATCAGATTGTGCGCGACGCGGACACCCATTTCCTTCTCTGAGTAAATGATCTTGTCTGCGCCGATCTTCTGCAGCATTTTCCCATGAATGGATCCAGGGCTTTGACGACGATCTTCTTGACGCCCATTTCCTTTAAAAGCAGTGTCGTCATCAGACTTGCCGACAGATCGCCGACAGAAACGACAGCGATGTCCGCATTGCCGGCACCGATGGCTGCCAGGTTCTTCTCATCGGAACAGTCCGCACAGACCACGTAGCCCAGTGTATCTGAAAGATCCTGCACTACCTCTTCATCGATATCCATGCCATGACGTCATAGCCCATCTTTTCCAATGTGACAGCGACACTGATGCCGAAGCGGCCCAGACCTGCCACGAAAAACTGTAATTTCTTTGCCATAGAGAGTACCTCGTGATGGATGATTCTATGCAATAATAAATGGTTTAATCGGATCTAGGGAAACACTGATTAAATCGTTATCGGATTTCATTCTTGATTTTTATGCAGAGCGAGGAGACAGAGGGCGCGAATAGCGAGCTATTTAAGGAGGATGTCGACGACGCTATGTATAAAAATCCATATGAAATCTGATTCTGTGATTTAATCAGCGTTTCCCCAGAGGAGAGCTGCCCGAAGGCAGCGTTTCAGCCCCTCTCCTTTTATCCGATGACTATATTTTCCTTCGGATACTTGATCTGACTCTTCGGACGGCCGGCAAAGGTGACGGCGAGCGTCATGACGCCGATACGCCCGATGAACATAGCGATCATGATGACGATTTTACAGGGGATATTCCACTCCGTCGTGAGTCCCATCGAGAAGCCGACAGTGCTGAAGGCGGAGACAGCTTCGAAGAGGGCATCCTCAAAATCAAAGTGGGACGCAGGCTCTAAGAGGAAGACCATCATCGCAGTGAGGAAGGTCAGTACCATAGCCAGTGTAAAAACGTTCGATGCTTTCACCAGACATTCCGGATCGACCCGTTTATGGAATATGACCACATCTTTTCTCCCACGGATCCATGACCAGAGCGAGAGCAGAAGAAGTCCGATGGTGGTCGTGCGGATGCCGCCGGCGGTCGAGACAGGCGCCGCTCCGATGAACATGAAGAGCATGATGATAAGCCCGGTCGCATTGTTCATGGCGTGGATATCAAAGAGAGTGAAGCCTGCCATGCGGGAAGAGATCGACATGAAGAAGGCACTCTGCCACTTTTCGACCGTGCTGAGATGTCCCAGCGTCGCCGGATTATTGCCCTCCAGAAGAAAATAGACGATCACGCCCAGCGGGATCAGTATCATTTCCATGACCAGAATGAATTTGCTGTTCAGAGTCAGTGCGCTCCAGCTATGGTGCCTCAAAAGATCATCCAGCGCGATGAAGCCTACGCCTCCCAGAAACATCGAGATACAGACAACGGTACTGACCAGCGGATTGGCTGCCATTCCGGCGAATCCGACATCATTTCCCATGATATCCATACCGCAATTCGTGAAGGCAGAGACCGCATGCCAGTAGCCTGATAAATGCCGATCCATCCATTCTGTGTGAAGAAATAGGCCGCAAGGATGCTGCCGGCACAAAACTCTATAGAGAGCGTCATCAGGATGATCTTCCGCACCAGCATCACCATACCAGACGGTGTCTGCAGATTGAAGGAATCCCGGATAAGGAGCCTCTCCTGCAGGCGGATCTTCCGCCCCCGGGAGATGCCGACCATAGCCATCATCGTCATGATCCCCAGACCGCCCACCTGCATCAGAAAGAGCACGACCAGCTGCCCGAAGATGGTAAAGTCAGTCTTCAGATCAAACATGCTCATCCCCGTCACGCTGACGATACTGACAGACATGAAGAGGGCATCCAGAAAGGAGACTTCCTTCGTTCCTGTCTGCGAGATGGGCAGCATGAGGAGGAGCGCCCCAAACAGCATGAAGGCTGCAAAACCACCACAGATGAGGACGCCTCGATGAAGCTGGCTCAGCGCGTTAAATAATTTTCTCATCATGAAGTGCCTCTCCCATTGTAAAAGCGAATCACGCAAGGATCCGCAGCTATCTGTCGCCAGTGACGATCCACCGGCCGCTCATACATACATTCTCCTTATTATACTATGCCGCAAAAAGAATTGACAGGAACGCACACAAGTAAAAAGAGAAGTCCCATCGGCCTTCTCTTTTACCCGCAAGGAACAGCAGCACGCTATTTCCTGTTTCTCATATGCTCTTCGACCTGCGTTGCTGCGATAGCCCCCAAGATATCATGACGCGTGATGATCCGACAAGGCGTGCCGGCGGCTCATCACCCTCATGCTCCACGCTAAGCTTCCCCTTTTGTACGACAGGCACCGTCTTCAGATGGTGATCCACCATGAGTGTCGTGATGGCTTCCATGTCCGTCTCCGGCGTGACACAGCGCACATCCGTCGTCATGATATCCTTTGCAGTCGTGGCGAGCAGCTTCCTGAAGGATTTCTCATACCGGCCAAAGCCGCAATAGTACACTGTGCCGCCCAGCACGTCGACATGCGGCGGGATCTTCGGCTGCACCTTCTTGTACAGAAGATCTCCCTCGGAAACAATGCCAAGAAGCTCATTATCATCTCCCACGACCGGGATCGCAGACACGGGGTGCGTCACGAAAAGTCCCACCAGCTCCTGTACGGTCGTATCCAGTGATACCGTGAACACATACTTCGTCATAAAGTCTTTCGCTTTCAGAGATTTCATGATAAGGCCTCCTTGCAGGACATACGAAAAATCGGCTCATTCTCAGACAAATGAGAAAAACACTTTCTCTCTTTATATTTTAATTCTTTCGAACCGGAACTGCAATAGGAGGGCTGACGAAGAAAACATCGGTCTTGAGAAAGGATTTCCCCGGGAAGCCTCTTTATAGATGGTACGGTTCATGCCGTATGATCTTCATCGCGCGATAGAGCTGCTCGGAGAGGATCAGGCGTGCCATCTGGTGCGTAAAAGTCATGGCACTGATAGAAATCTTGAGATCCGCCCGATGCCGGATGTTCTTCCCATTCCCATAGGGACCGCCGATCATGAAGTAGAAATGGCTTGTCCCGGTGACCATACGCCGTGAGATCCAGTCTGCCAATCCTTCCGAGGACATGGGATCCCCTTTGAGATCAAGCAGCACAAGGCAGTCATCGTCAGAGAGATATTTCAGCATCTTCTCTCCTTCTTTCTCCATCACCCTTTCCTTCATGGCAGGAGATGGATTCTCCGGCATTTTTTCTTCATCTTGTGCGATGATCTCCAGAGGTGCGATCGGCTTCAGGCGCTTCACGTACTCCTCGATGCCCTGCCGCATCCATTTTTCTTTGATCTTGCCTATGGCAAGCAGTGTAAATTTCATAGCTCTTCCTTTTCTGCGGACCGATACTGCAAGCGGAATGATGCCCCGAGATACCACCAAGGCCATGTCCATAGGACTCTTTTTCGACAGGAAACCGCTGATCAGATCGTTTCCTTACTTATTATTCTCCGGTGCAGCCGCAAGAAGGACATCCGCCTTGGCTTCTCTTCCCTGGTGTTCGTAGGTGATGGAGATCTTTTCCCCCGGCTTATGAGTATCGAGGATTTCCCGCATCTCCTTCATAGTATTGCACTCCTTCCCATCGATCGCAAGAATGTAGTCCCCCGGCTCAATGTCAGTCAGGCTGATCGGGCTTCTGGCCGCGATCTTCATGACGAGGACTCCCTTCTCGTGATCCCAGCTGTAACCGTAGCGGGCGGCAATGTCCTTGTCTGCTGCATACACGCCAAGATAGGCGCGCGTCACTTTACCATGGTCTATGAGCTGCGAGATGATGCCCTTTGCCTGATTGATCGGGATGGCAAAGCCCATGCCTTCGACTCCTTCTTTTGCGATCTTCGCGCTATTGATCCCGACGACCTTTCCATCAGCGGTGACGAGCGCTCCGCCGGAGTTGCCCGGATTGATGGCTGCATCGGTCTGAATGAGCTTGAAACGCTGGTCGATATCATCGAGCTTCTGTTCAATGCGCTGATGACGCCGACCGTTACGGTTCCCTGAAATTCAAGACCCAATGGATTCCCGATCGCGATCGCCGTTTCCCCGACCTGCAGGCCATCAGAGTCTCCCAAGGAAGCTACGGGGAGATCGTCACTGCCTTCGATCTTGACGACAGCAAGATCGGTCGACGGATCCGTCCCCACCACTTGCCGGAAACTGTCTTTCCGGAAGAAAGCGAGACATTGACCTCCTTGCTGCCGGAGACGACATGGTTATTCGTCACGATGTAGCCTTTCTTGTCAAAGACCACCCCCGATCCTACGCTTTGCCCGACTTCGACGCGGCGGTTAAACATATCGCGGTCATATACCTTGGTCGTGATGCCGACGACCGCCGGCCCGACCTCTTTCACCGCCTGCACGATCGCCGTATTACGGATGGCCGGCAACTCCTGCAGCTTCTTATCCGCCCCCTGCGGTACCTGGTACGAGGAAGAAGCACCGTCCCTCTTCGGGATCGCCGGAAACTCGCCGAAGAAGCAGCCTCCCGCGCTTCCGATGACGAGCAGAGCAAGTGCTGCGGCGAAGAGCTTCATCCGTCCCTTGCGGGATCCGGTGATCTCTTTCTGCATGGCTTCCCCATGCTCTTTCAACTGCTGATCCAAGTCTTCTCTATCCATGATGAGTACCTCTATTCATTTCTGTGAAATCTATCAAACGATCTGTCCTTTTTGTCTATCAAACCCGATGGACCCAACGGAAACAAGATCGCAATCCGCTCCCCGTCCGCCAGAGTCCCCCTCCTAATGTGTTCCTCATTATAGCATACCTGTCAAAGAAATGAAAAAGGCGATGTGAAATAACGATCATCTCATTTTCGCGTTCCATCTGCCGCGGGGGACTTGCAGCCCTCATAGGATTGACCGGGAAACCTTATCCCAGCTGTCTTCATCCATAGTCCACCC
>ENA-OQEN01000495-OQEN01000495.1-human-gut-metagenome-genome-assembly--contig:-NODE-495-length-17197-cov-4.838254_pt1 | contig 17197 bp, 18 predicted proteins | sample MGYA00242791_ERZ504627 | MGnify/ENA primary metagenome ERZ504627 (study PRJEB26092, sample SAMD00036316) | human gut metagenome | host: Homo sapiens | study: EMG produced TPA metagenomics assembly of... | reverse complement strand
CGCAAGCGTCTTGCCCTTGATATAGTCGGACACTATTGTCCATTTGCCGTCGATGACCGTAACCTCGAGAACTCTCGGAATATTGAGTCCGGTCTCTTCGATACGCGCCTGGTTGAGCGCCTCGTTGAGCACGTCGCTTTGGAATAGCCTTCGTTGAAAACCTTGAGGCAGCGGTCGCCGTCGCGGTAGACTGTCTTGTTGTTCCTTACTGCTATGATTCTGTCAAGATTCATTGTGAACCCTCCTTATGCCTTGTTCTTGCCGTTCTCCGCTCTGCGGTAAGCCTGCTTGAAGTTGTGGACGCTGTCGTCCTCGGCGATATCGGCCTCGGTCGGCATGGGCTTCTCTTCAAAGTGCTTCTTGCCGTAGTATGCGTTGAGATACATCTGCTTTATCTCGCTCATGAGCGGGTATCTCGGGTTTGCGCCGGTGCACTGGTCGTCGAATGCGTTCTCGGTCATCTCGTCGAGAGTGTCGAGGAAGTATTTCTCGTCAATGCCGTAGTCTTTGATTGTCTTCTTTATTCCGACGCGCTCCTTGAGCTCGTTGATAGCTTTTATAAGATTCTCAAGCTTCTCCTTGGCGTTCTTGCCGCCGAGTCCGAGGCTGTCGGCAACCTCTGCGTAGCGGGCAAGGGTGTGCGGATGGTCGTACTGCGGGAAAGTGCCCATCTTGGCGGGAGCTTCCGCCGCGTTGAAGCGGAGAACCTCTTCAATCATCAGCGCGTTTGCAACGCCGTGGGGGAGGTGGTGATAAGCGCCGAGCTTATGCGCCATGGAGTGGCAGACGCCGAGGAAAGCGTTCGCAAAAGCCATACCTGCCATTGTTGCGGCGTTCGCCATCTTCTCGCGGGCTTCGACATCCGTCTGACCGTTCTCGTATGCGCGGGGCAGATAGTCGAATATGACCTTGAGCGCCTGCTTTGCGAGTCCGTCGGTGTAGTCGGTAGCCATGACGGAAGCGTAAGCTTCGAGCGCGTGGGTGACTGCGTCTATACCGGAAGCGGCGGTCAGTCCTCTGGGTGCGCTCATATGGAAATCTGTGTCAACTATTGCCATGTTGGGCATGAGCTGATAGTCGGCAAGGGGATACTTGATGCCGGTGGTCTCTTCGGTGATAACGGCGAACGGAGTTACCTCACTGCCGGTACCTGCCGAGGTCGGATGGCAATGAAATATGCCTTTTCGCCCATCTTCGGGAAGGTGTAGACACGCTTGCGGATATCAATAAAGCGCATAGCCATGTCCATGAAGTCCGCTTCGGGGTGCTCATAGAGAACCCACATGATTTTTGCCGCGTCCATCGCGGAGCCGCCGCCGAGAGCGATTATCGTGTCGGGCTCGAAAGCTCTCATCTGCTCAACGCCCTTTTCGGCGCACTGGAGAGTCGGGTCGGGAGCAACGTCGCCGAATGTCGCATGGACAATGCCCATCTCGTCGAGCTTATCGGTTATCGGCTTGGTGTAGCCGTTTTTGTAAAGGAAGTTATCGGTGACGATGAACGCTCTCTTCTTGCCCATGATATTCTTGAGCTCGTCGAGCGCGACGGGCAGGCAGCCCTTCTTGATATAGACCTTCTCAGGTGCTCTGAACCAAAGCATGTTCTCTCTCCTCTCAGCCACAGTCTTGATGTTGATAAGATGCTTGACGCCGACGTTCTCGCTGACGCTGTTGCCGCCCCATGAGCCGCAGCCGAGGGTGAGCGAGGGAGCGAGCTTGAAGTTATAAAGATCGCCGATGCGCCGTGGGAGGAGGGGGTGTTGACGAGAATACGGCAGGTCTTCATGCGCGCCGCGAACTCGTCGAGCTTCTCATGCTCGGTTATTTCATTGAGATATATTGAAGACGTATGACCGTAGCCGCCGTCTGCAATAAGCTGTTCAGCCTTGCTGAATGCGTCGTGAATGTCTTCCGCCTTGTACATTGCAAGCACGGGGGAGAGCTTCTCGTGGGCGAACTCCTCGGAGAGGTCAACGCTCTCGACTTCGCCGATAAGTATCTTTGTGCCCTCGGGAACGGTTACTCCCGCAAGCTCTGCGATTCTGAAAGCCGACTGACCGACTATCTTGGCGTTGAGTGCGCCGTTTATAAGAATGGTCTTTCTGACCTTCTCGGTCTCCTCGGGGTCAAGGAAGTAGCATCCGCGAGCCGCAAACTCTGTCTTGACTGCGTCATAGACATTCTGATGAACTATAACGGACTGCTCGGATGCGCAGATCATGCCGTTGTCGAATGTCTTGGAGTGGATTATCGAGTTGACCGCGAGGACGATATCTGCGGTGTCGTCGATTATAGCGGGCGTGTTGCCTGCGCCGACGCCGACTGCGGCTTGCCGGAGGAATATGCCGCCTTGACCATTCCGGGGCCGCCGGTGGCGAGAATTATATCTGACTCTTTCATAACGAGGTTCGTCATCTCAAGACTCGGAGTGTCGATCCACTCAATGATGCCCTCGGGCGCACCTGCCTTGACTGCCGCGTCGAGAACTACCTTTGCGGCCGCCGCGGTTGATTTCTTGGCGCGGGGATGGGGCTGATGATAATAGCGTTTCTGGTCTTGAGGGCAAGCAGGCACTTGAATATAGCGGTGGAGGTTGGGTTCGTCGTGGGTATGACCGCCGCGATAACGCCGACGGGCTCGGCAATCTTCTTTATGCCGTATGCCTTGTCCTCTTCAATTATACCACAGGTTTTTGTGTTTTTGTAGGCATTGTAAATATATTCTGCCGCGTAGTTGTTCTTTATGACCTTATCTTCAACAACGCCCATGCCTGTCTCTTCGACCGCCATCTTTGCAAGCGGTATTCTCGCCTTGTTTGCGGCGGAAGCGGCAGCGAGGAAGATTTTGTCTACCTGCTCCTGGGTGTAAGTCGAAAACTTCTTCTCTGCCTCTTTGAGCGAAGCGAGAGCTGATTCGAGTGTTTCAACGCTGTCGATGATTTTTCTTTCGTTGTTCATGATTTTTATCCCCCTAAACGGTTTACTGTTCTATCTGTGTTTTCAGGTGTGCGAGCGAGAGAGCCATGTTTTCGTATTGGATCGCTACGCCCTCAGGTGCTGTGAGTTTGCACGGTGCAAAGCTCATTATGGCTTTTATGCCGCTTTGACAGAGTTTGTCGCATACTTCCTGCGCCGCCTTTGCCGGCACTGTAATTACTCCGATGCTGACATCGTTTTCTTTGCAGAAATCGTGCAGTCCGTCAATCGGCAGTATAGGTTTTCCGCTTGCGTTATTCTGCGAAACCTCCGTGTCAAACGCCGCGAGAATGTCAAGCCCGTAGTCGGAAAATCCGCCGTAGTCGAGCAGCGCCCTTCCGAGCTTTCCCGCGCCGACTATCACCGTTTTTCCGTTGCGGCTGTCGATAAGACATTCAAGGCTCGCTTTGAGGTCGGATACGGTGTAACCTATCCTCGGCTTGCCGGAGCCGCATATCACTCCGAGATCCTTGCGAACCTGAACCTCGCCGAAGCCCAGCTCCTTTGCTATTACGGTTGCCGAAACGGTTTCTGTGTCCTGCGGCAGACTCTCAATAAATTTGAGATAAACAGGGATGCGCCCCAGAGCAGCTCTGGACACGTCCGTAGTTTTCATGCTGCACCTCCCGAAAAGTAGTAGTCTGACTTCTGACCAATACTATTCTATCGCATAACGGGGCAAAAGGGAATTACGACTTTTATATATCGATATTATTGATATCGATATACCTTTACCTTTATTCGGTATAGTTTACAGATAGTGGGGGATATTCAGTTTTTTTATGGTGTTATTAACCTGAAACGAACTCTTTTTTGACGTTTCCGTCGAGATCTTTCCAGACAAATTTTTTGTTTTCGAGCGCCATGTACCGTGATGGCTGTTCTCTTTCGGTATCGAAACCGAACCGGGATTCATATATGTATAATCTTCATGCTCAACGCACTTCGGAACATGCGTGTGTCCATGCAGAAGAATGTCACATTTTTTCATAGGCGGAAGATTATTTTCATTGTATATATGTCCGTGCGTCGCGTAAATAATGCTGTTTCCTAGGTCTATTATCGCGTAGTCGGCGAGAACCGGGAATTTCAGCACCATCTGATCGACTTCAGCTTCGCAGTTTCCGCGCACGCAGAGAATCTCATCTTTCATCGCGTTGAGCATTTCGATGACCTCTTTGGGAGCGTAGCCCTCCGGCAGGTCGTTTCGCGGGCCGTGATAGAGTATATCGCCGAGCAGAAGCATACGGTCGGCGTTCTCGGCTTTGTATCTTTCAAGCATCTTTCGGCAGTAGTACGCGCTGCCATGAATGTCGGATGCTATAAACCATTTCATTTTATAGTTTCTCCTTTATCCGAAAGTCTTTCGCTTCGCTTTGACAAGCTGCTCTATAAACGTATTGTCAAGCTCGGTCAGCTCATAATCCTTGCGGTGAACCAACACGTCTTTATATTTGCGTGTGTTCTCCGGGCAGACGCGCTGGATGAGCCCATATCTGTCGAGCAGCTCCTGCGGAATGGGGGAGACCCACATGAAAGTATCAGGGTTGCGCGAGAGCAGTTCAAACTGACTCGCTCTCTCGAACACGAATATGCGCCTTTGCGAATTGTCCGGCAGTTCTTCTTTCTTGACTTCGGACAGCGGAAGGGACGGCACATACGGATCGGCGTGTGCTATCTCAATGAGATTTTTGAGGTCGTCAAAGGTGATATTTTCTTTATCTGCGAGCGGGCTTTTTCTATTCATGAGCAGGACATATTGAAACTCCGTGATGAGCTCGTAGGTCAGCCCCTTTTCGTCGAAGGTGGATTTGTAATACTTGTCGTAATTCTCGGCGTAGCGGATTATGGCGAGCTTGTATTCGTCCTGAAGAATATTCTTCATCGAGCGCATGGAGTTGGTCTCTTTGTAGAATATCTCAACCGGTGTGTCCTTGTCGAGAAGCTTTGAAAACTCGGCGAATGCGTCGGTCACATAGCTCGCCCTCGGCACGGATATCGAGAATTTTTTCTTCTCGGTCGTACCCTTGCTGAACACTTCTTCGATAGCGTCGACCTGACGGAGTATCGAGCGGGCGTAACGAACAAAAACCTCGCCGTCCGGCGTCAGCACCATTCCCTTTGCGCTTCGGTCGAATATGGTAACTCCGAGGCTCGCTTCGAGCTCTTTTATCGCTCTGCTGAGGTTGGGCTGGCTGACATAGAGCTTCTCAGAAGCTTTGTTTATAGACCGGTCTCAGCCACTTCAACTGCGTATTTCAGATGAACAAGATTCATGCTGTGTCCTCCTGTGGATTGCGCCGATAAGATGGGCGGTTGAATGCAACACTATATATGTAAATATAATACCACATATATGCCGCAAAATCTACAACATTATAATAGCTCAGCCGCAAGAAATCAATAGCAATATAAAAGCACAAAAAATATCCGCAGAGCTTAGTCTGCGGATAAAACTTTTGCGGTTATACGGTTGCTTCTTCTTTGCTTTCTCTGTGCGAGAACATCGGATTTTCGGGCGAGAATATGTTCACGGCGCGGTGGAGAACCTTGAGGTCTACCTGTGTCGCCTCGCCGCCGCATTCTCCGTCAAGCGTCCATATCTCTGGCTTTTCAAATGTGAGCTTTACTTCGGAAGCTTTTATGTATATAAGAGAGTCGCCGTCGAAGTCGCGTTTCATTATTCTGTGGAGCATGTTGAACGCCGCAAGCGGATTAGAGAGCTTGCGCACGAGCAGAAGCTCAAACTGACCGTCGTCAAGCTTGACATCATCTTTGTCAAATTTGAAAAGTCCCGCAACAGAAGTGGAATTTGAAAACGAGCCGAAATAGAAATCGTCCTCAAGCACATTTCCGTCATATTCTATTTTAATGTGTCTCGGCTTGACATCGGCGAGAGCGGGGATAAGATGCAGGAAAAAGCCGTTTATCATATATGCGCTGTATCCGAGCAGATTTTTCATCTTCTGCGGGGGTGCTGTATGATATCTTGTGCCGGGGCCGAAGCAGGCGACATATGAAAACTGATGTCCGTTGTAGTCGCCGACATCGTATCCGTTCGTGTGTCCCGAGGCGATAAGCTCGGCGGCTTCGTTGAGCTTTGTCGGTATTCCGAGCGTCACTGCGAGGTCGTTTGTCGAACCCATCGGCAGATAGCCTATCGGAATATTTGCCCCCGCGCTCATCAGTCCGTTTATAGTCTCGTTGAGCGTGCCGTCTCCGCCGCAGCAGATAACAAGGTCGTGTCCCTCGGCAAAGTCGCGCGCTATATTCACCGCGTCGCCTGACAGGTGGTGTATTTGATGGTGAAGTCAAAAACGCCGTCCGAAAAGGCATTGATTATCTCACCGAGATCTGATCTCGTTCTGTTTTTTTCCGCGCAGGGATTGACTATCAGAAGTGCTTTTTTCGTCTGTTTTCTGCTGCATTATTCATTTTTGTGCGGCCTCCCAAGTGTTCCCATATTATGACCGCGACAATCGTACCACTCGAATTTAAACAAATTGTGAACAAGTACCCCGCAACAAAAAATATTCGGTAAAAAATTCTGATATATACTATATAGAAATAAAATCGGTGCTATAATAGTCGAAAAGTCCGCGGAGGTTTATGATGATAAGAAATGTGCTATTTGACTTGGATGATACGCTCTTCGATTTTCATAAGGCGGAGAAAATAGCCCTCACGAAAACACTTGTGCATTTCGGCATCGACCCGACCGAAGAGACGCTGGCTCTCTACAGCGCAATAAACGCAGCCCATTGGAAGCGCCTCGAACTCGGCGAAATCTCGCGCGAAGAAGTTAAGTCGGGCGCTACCGCGAGCTGTTTAAAACGATAGGCGTCGAGTGCGATCCCGTAAAGGCGACTGCGTATTATGAAAGTATGCTCGCAATCGGCCACTATTTTATGCCCGGCGCGCCCGAGCTGCTCGAGGAGCTTTACGGAAAATACAGACTTTATATAGTCTCAAACGGCACCGCAAAGGTGCAAGAGGGCAGGATAGGAAGCTCCGGAATTGCAAAATATATGGACGGCATATTTATATCTCAGGTTCTCGGCGCTAATAAACCGGACAAGCAGTTCTTTGATATCTGCTTTGCGGAGATACTCGATTTCTCGCTCAGCGAAACGGTCATAATCGGTGACAGCCTGAGCTCTGACATAAAAGGCGGCATAAATGCGGGATAATAACCGTCTGGTTCAATCCCAAAGGAATAGAAAACGACAACGACATAAAGCCGGATTATACAATAAAAGAGCTTTCGGAAGTTCCCGGTTTGCTCTCTCAGATCAGCGCGAAAATATGAGAAACGGCAAAACATAATATAAGCCTGCGGCGGTCGGCAGAAGTGCGGCGATAACAGCCCATTTCATGCTGCCCGTCTCTTTTTTTACCGTTATCAGCGTTGTTGAACACGGCCAGTGGAAAAGCATGAATATTATCACGCATATGGCTGTTTTTATGTCCCAGCCGTTTGCTGTAAGCAGTGTGTGCAGTGCGGCGCCGTCAGTCTGTGAGATGCCGCTGTCGGCGAGATAGCCATAAGCATTATCGGCACAACAGTCTCGTTTGCAGGGAATCCGAGAATGAACGCAGTCAGAATGACTCCGTCCATGCCGAATAGATGCGCAAGCGGGTTGAGAAAATCCGAACAGTATGAAAAAATGCTTGTGCCGCTTATTTTTATGTTCGCGCTAATCCATATTATAAGCCCGGCGGGAGCCGCAACAGCCGCGGCACGCCCCAGCACAAAGAGTGTGCGGTCGAATACGGAGCGCACTATAACTTTGCCTATCTGCGGTCGGCGATACGGCGGCAGCTCGAGCGTGAATGATGAAGGTACTCCGCGAAGTATCGTCTTTGAAAGCAGGGAACACGCCGCAAAGGTCGCAAAGACGGACAGAACTATGAGTGCCGTCAGCAGAGCGGCTCCGGCAAACGAGTTAAACGGAGCGGGCAGTGCGCCGACGATAAACAGTGAAATCAGCGATATCAGCGTCGGGAATCGCCCGTTGCACGGCACGAATCCGTTCGTGACTGCCGCCATGAGACGCTCGCGCGGCGAATCGATTATCCGGCATCCCGTAACTCCTGCCGCGTTGCAGCCGAATCCCATGCACATTGTTAATGCCTGTTTTCCGCACGCGCCGGATTTCTTGAACCTGTGGTCGAGATTGAAAGCTACCCTTGGAAGATATCCTGAATCTTCGAGCAGCGTGAACAGCGGAAAGAATATCGCCATCGGCGGGAGCATGACCGCAACGACCCATGTGAGCACTCTGTATACTCCGTCAATGAGCGCGCTCGTCAGAATATCGGGAGCGTTTATCAAATATAGTAATTGCCGCAATTTTACACCGAGCGCGTCAAAAGCCGAAAACAGCAGATTTGACGGATAGTTGGCCCCGTATACAGTGAGCCACAGCACGGCGGCGAGCAGCAGGAGCATGGCGAAAATCCCGGCACGCCCCGTGAATATGCGGTCGAGCTTTCTGTCTGCCGCCGAGTGCTTTGCGTTTGTTGTGACGCATTTTTTGAATATATCTTCGGCCCTCATAACGGCGGCTATTGCCGCTTTGTCGCGTATCATTTCATGCGTAAGCCCGAATCTGTCAATTACTTCATTTGCGAGCTTTGCTTTATCTTGCGCCGTATCGGGAGCTTCAATTTCTCCCGAGAGTATCCGCATTGCATCGCGCCGCGGGTGGCTTGATTTTTTGCTCAGAGCGGGCGTAAGTATTTTTAGTGCTTCTTCGATTCCGCTCCCATAATGCACAGGCTCTATGGGAGCGGACTTTTTGATATTACCGAGTCAACTGCGTCAATCAGCTCGTCGAGCCCCTTGCCGCTGCGCGCGCTCGTTCCGATTACGGGTACACCGAGCTCGCGCGACAGAGCGGAAATATCAACTGATATCTTCTTTCTCTTCGCCTCGTCCATGAGATTAATGCAAACGACAGTGCGCGGAGTTATTTCAATTATTTGCAAAACAAGATTCAGATTTCGCTCAAGGCATGTTGCGTCGCACACAACTATGCAGGCGTCGGCATTTTCGCTGAGTATAAAGTCCCGCGCCACTTCCTCTTCAACCGAGTGCGTGAAGAGCGAGTATGTGCCGGGAAGATCGACCAGAATATGATTCTTTCCGTTTTTTCTGAACGACCCGCAGGCGGTGGCAACTGTTTTTCCCGTCCAGTTGCCGGTGTGCTGATTCATGCCGGTCAGAGCGTTGAATACCGTGCTTTTGCCTACGTTCGGATTCCCGGCGAGGGCTATCACAATATCGCCGTGATCAGTTTTGAGAGCAGGCGTATTTGTGTCTATGCTATGCTTTCCCGTTGAAGTGCGCGTCAATCCCAATTTTACCGCCTCCGCGCCGTCATATCTTGCTGACCGCTATTTTTGCGGCGTCTTCGCTTCTGAGTGCTATGACCGCGCCGCGAATTAAATACGCCGCCGGGTCGCCGGATATCGCTTTGCCGAGACACTCAACGCGCGTTCCGTCGATAAGACCGATGTCCTGCATTCTGCGCCGATCGTTCGCGCCGAATCCGAGTTTGTTTACATATGCCTGTTCGCCGACCGATAATGTATTCAAAGAGACAAGACTCATAATTTGATTCACCCTTTAATATAAGTTTACCCGGGGAAAGAAGTTTCCCGATACCATAATATCGGCATCTGCGAAAAGGGTGAATGAGCGTGGACGGCGGCGAAAAATTTTTTACTTTCAACGGCAGCGAATACAGAGGCGAATACGGACTCACGGCGTCGCAGGAAGACTATCTTGAGATGATTTGCCGCAACTGTCCTCAGTCCGGCTCGGTTCGCCTCGGCGTGCTCGCGCGAAAGATAAATGTCAGCGAATCGTCCGCATCTAAAATGGTGCATAAGCTCAGCGAGACAGGGCTCGTGACATTTGAAAAATACGGAACGATATATCTCACCAAGCGAGGAAGGGGAATAGGGGAGTATCTTATCTTCCGCCACGATGTTATAGAGAGCCTGTTGCGCCGAATGAATTCGAGTGAATCCGAGCTGCGCCAGACCGAGCTTATTGAACACTTTCTCGACAGAAGAACTGTCGAAAATATATCCCGCTTTCTCGAGATACACCGATAAGGCTTTATCGATACATTTGCGCTTATATTTTTTGCACTTGAGTGTAATTTTTGACATATAATGCTAAAATATAAAATAAAACGCGTTTTAATGTGCTATCATACACTCTGTAATAATGCAAATGGAGGGAAAACACTCATGGCAGAAAAAAAGACAGTGTTTCTCACCGGCGCTTCCGGCCATATGGGCTGGGCAGGCTTTAAAGAGCTTTACAAGAAAAAAGATAAGCTTAACATAGTCCTGCTTCTTCGCGACAGTGAGAAAAACAGAAAGAAATTCGCAAATTACCTTAATGATCCCAGCGTTAAAATCGTCTGGGGCGACCTGAAGAAATATGACGATGTTCTCAAGTGCGTTGAGGGTTCCGATTATGTTCTCCATGTCGGCGGAATGGTCTCGCCTTCGGCTGACTATTATCCGACGAGAACCATCCAGACCAACACCACCGCTGCTAAGAACATAGTTGACGCCGTTAAGGCTCAGCCCAACAAGGACGAGATCAAGGTTGTTTATATCGGCACCGTTGCCGAGACCGGCGACAGAAACGCTCCTATCCACTGGGCAAGAACCGGCGACCCGATCAAAATCAGCATCTATGATCACTATGCAATAAGCAAGGTTATCGCTGAGAGCATCTTCGCTGAGTCCGGCCTTAAGTATTGGGTATCGCTCCGCCAGTCCGGTATCCTTTATCCCGACATCCTCAAGAACATCGACCCATCATGTTCCATGTTCCGATAAACGGCGTGCTTGAGTGGGCAACTGTTGAGGATTCCGGCCGCCTTCTTGCAAACATCTGCGAGCCCGACGTTCCCGAGGACTTCTGGAGAAGTTCTACAACATCGGCAGCGGTAAGGAATACAGACTCACCAACTTCGAGTTCGAGGAGCTGCTCCTCGGCACTCTCGGTATCGGCTCCACCAAGAAGCTCTTTGATGCCAACTGGTTCATCCTCCGCAACTTCCACGGTCAGTGGTATGCTGACTCGGATAAGCTCGAGGAGTACCTGCACTTCAGAGCCAACATCCCCGTGAAGGCATACTTCAAGCAGATGATGACTCAGGTTGCACCTTACTATAAACTCGCTTTCCTTGCAAAGCCCTTCGCTGGTATTCTCAAGAAGACCTTCATGAAGAAGCTTGCAAACACCGAGATTTACGGCACCATGTGGTGGATCTCCAACAATGTTGAAGACAGAATCACCGCTTACTATGGTTCCAAGAAGAACTGGGAAGCTATCGGCAACTGGGATACCTTCAAGATCGAGCGTCCCACCGAGGAAGTTACCCTCCTTGACCACGGTTATGATGAGAGCAAGCCCGAAAGCGAGCTTGACCTCGAGGATATGAAGAAGGCTGCTGCTTTCCGCGGCGGCGAGTGCCTCTCGACCGAGATGACCAAGGGCGACCTGTTCACTCCTCTCAAGTGGAAGTGCGCTCACGGCCATGAGTTTGAGATGACCCCGAACCTTGTTCTCAAGGGCGGCCATTGGTGCCCGAAGGAGCTTCCCTCCGATAGCGAAGGCAAGAAGTTCCACTGGGCATATGACGCCGAAGCAAAGGTCAATCCGTTCTTTGCTCAGGTTTGGTATCCCCTCCACGATAAGGACGAGAACAACGAGTACGACGAGCGTATATTCAAGGGCTTCAGCGGCTTCGAGAATATATAATCGCTTAAAAAATCAAATTTTTTGGGAGCTGCTCAGAAATGGGCGGCTCTTTTTTTATTTGCTTTGGCGCGGTTTGGATAAAATAATATAAAAGCGGTGTTGACAAATACCCCATGGGGGTATATAATCAAGCTAAAGACAGAAACGGGAGATGACAGAATGGAAAATGAAAATAAATGCTGCGAATGCTGTCGGCATAAGTCGACGCCGCGGAGCGACGATACAGTAAAAGCTCTTCAAAACAGGCTCAGCCGGATAATCGGTCAGCTCGGCGGAATAAAAAATATGCTCGACGATAACCGATATTGCGGCGATATTCTTATTCAGCTTGCCGCCGCTCAGAATGCACTGAGAAATGTCGGCTATATTATACTTGAAGAGCATATGGAAACCTGTGTCGCCGAGGGAATAAAAAACGGCGATGATGAGGTCATAGCTGAGGCTGTGGAACTCATTAAAAAGCTCAAATAATCGGAGTGAGACAGATGGAGAAATTTGATGTTACCGGCATGACCTGCGCCGCGTGCAGCGCCCATGTTGAGCGCGCGGTGCGCGGAGTTGAGGGTGTGAAAGAGGTGACGGTCAGTCTGCTGACAAATTCCATGACCGTCGATTTCTCTTCACCCGCTACTGCCGAGAAAATATGCTCAGCCGTATCTGCGGCGGGTTATGGCGCATCGCCGCAGAATCAGGGCGGCAAAAAGAAAACAAAAAGACATTGCTTGAAAGCAACGAGCCGAAAAAATACTTCATAGGCTCATAGCCTCGGTCGTGCTGCTCCTCCCGCTGATGTACGTCTCGATGGGACATCTGATGTGGGGCTGGCCCGTGCCGCAGATATTTGCTTCGGATCCGCTTGCGATAGGACTTTATCAGCTCCTGTTGACGACAGCTGTTATGGTTATAAATCAGCGATTTTTCATCAGCGGAACCAAGAGTCTTTTTCACGGTGCGCCGAACATGGACACGCTAGTGTCGCTCGGAAGCGCGGCAGCTTATATATACAGTACAGCGGTGCTCTTTGAAATGTGCAACGCGGCGGTGAACGGCAATGTTCAGATGGCGATGCAACATCTTCACGGACTCTATTTTGAGTCGGCGGCAATGATACTGACGCTTATAACCGTCGGCAAATATCTTGAAGCCGTCAGCAAAGGGCGCACAACAGATGCGATAAAGAGCCTCATGGATCTCGCGCCGAAAACTGCCTGTGTGATAAGAGACGGCAAGGAGCAGGTTATACCCGCGGAGGAAGTCGTAAAGGGGGATACTTTCGTTGTCAGACCAGGCGAGAGCATCCCTGTTGACGGCAGAGTTATAAGCGGCGAGAGCGCGGTTGATGAATCGGCGCTTACCGGCGAGAGCATCCCTGTTGACAAAGCGCCGGGCAGTCTCGTCAGCGCGGCTACGCTCAATCAGAACGGATTTCTTACTTGCGAAGCGACGCGTGTCGGCGAGGATACAACGCTCAGCCAGATAATAGATATGGTCGAAAATGCCTCGGCAACAAAAGCCCCAATAGCGAAAATCGCCGATAAAGTGTCCAGTGTATTCGTCCCGACTGTTATGGCGATAGCTCTTGTTGCGGGCGTGGCGTGGCTTATTTCCGGTCGCCCGTTCAGCTTTGCGCTTGCCCGCGCAATAAGCGTTCTTGTCATCAGCTGCCCGTGCGCCCTCGGACTTGCAACCCCTGTCGCGATAATGGTCGGCAGCGGTATGGGCGCAAAGCGCGGAGTGCTGTTCAAGACTGCGACCGCGCTTGAACAGACCGGAAAAACTCAGATAGTCGTCCTCGACAAGACCGGAACGCTGACTCAGGGCAAGCCGCAGGTCACCGATATCGTGCCCGCCGACGGATTTAATAATGATTCGCTGCTGAAACTCGCGGCTTCGCTCGAAAGCAAGAGCGAACATCCGCTCGCCGCGGCGATAACGCGCAAGGCAGGGGAGAGCAATATTATCGCTGATGAGGCGCAGGGCTTCTCCGCTCTGCCCGGTCACGGAGTCAGTGCGAGATAAACGGAAAATCCGCGATAGGCGGCAATGCATCTCTGCTCAAATCAAAAGGAATTCTAGATTCTGCAATGGAAGCCGCCGGCGAGAGACTCGCAGGTGAGGGTAAAACGCCGTTGTATTTCGCCATTGACGGCAAGCTTGCGGTATAATCGCGGTCGCCGATGTAGTAAAAGACGACAGCAAACAGGCAATATCCGAACTCCGGAGCATGGGTGTCAGAACCGTTATGCTCACGGGCGATAACAGGCGTACGGCACTCGCTGTGGCAAAGCAGATAGGCGTAGAAAATGTCGTGTCAGATGTGCTCCCGGGTGACAAGGCGGATGTGGTCAAAAAGCTCCAGAAATATGGCACGGTCGCCATGGTCGGCGACGGCATAAACGATGCTCCCGCGCTCACTCAGGCGGATACGGGTATCGCTATAGGTGCAGGAGCCGATGTTGCGCTCGATGCGGCCGATGTTGTGCTGATGAAGTCGAGCGTCCGCGATGTTGCGGCGTCGATACGCCTTTCGCGCCTGGTTCTCAGGAATATTCATGAGAATTTGTTCTGGGCGTTCTTCTATAACTGCATCGGTATCCCAATCGCTGCAGGCGTGCTGATACCCGTGTTCAATATCGCGCTCAATCCCATGTTCGGTGCGGCGGCAATGAGTCTTTCGAGCTTCTGTGTTGTCACCAATGCGCTCAGACTCAATTTCTTCAAGCCTGATCGCCCGTTCAAAGGCAAGTCAAAACCGCCGGTCAAGCTCCCTGAGCTCATGCCGGCAGAAGAGAATATAAAAAATACGGAGGAAACAGCTATGAAAAAGACAGTTTATATCGAAGGTATGATGTGCAACCACTGCACAGCTCATGTTCAGAAGGCACTCGAAGCGCTCGACGGAGTTGAGAGCGTTGAAGTCAGCCTTGAGGACAAAAAAGCGGTGCTTACGCTCAAAAATGATTTCGATAACGCCGTTATAATGAACGCTGTCAAGGATGCCGGATACGAGCCGACAAAATGTGAATGATTTTTTAAATAAATCTTGCCATAACACTTGACATATCGAAAGTTATTTGTTAAAATAATTGCCGTCGTCACAGAACGGCAATTAACTGCGGGTGTAGTTCAATGGTAGAACACCAGCCTTCCAAGCTGGATACGTGGGTTCGATTCCCATCACCCGCTCCAATATGCGCTTGTAGCTCAGGTGGATAGAGCAACTGCCTTCTAAGCAGTGGGTCAGGGGTTCGAGTCCCTTCAAGCGCGCCAAGCCTGCGGGCATATCTCTTGATGTGCCCGCAGCAAACTAATGGTGGGTATAGCTCAGTTGGTTAGAGTGCCAGGTTGTGGCCCTGGAGGTCATCGGTTCGAATCCGATTATCCACCCCAGCAAACCAACGCAAAGCAGAAATGTTTTGCGTTTTTCATATATTACAGATATTTTGGGGTGTAGCCAAGGGGTAAGGCAACGGACTTTGACTCCGTCATTCGCTGGTCCGAATCCAGCCATCCCAGCCAGAAACTCCCGCACTTTTGTGCGGGAGTTTTACTTATTACATCTTCACTATGTTTTCAAGAGCTGTGGCTATTTTAAGGCAGTTGAAAGCGGACTGTTTTCGGTTATGTAATCAAACACAACTAAAATATAACTAACAAACAAGCAACAAATTATCAAATCACATGGATGTTATCAGATACATCCATGTGCCGATTTTACTTTTTAGCTTTACTTCGGTAGATTTATCCCCCAACATATGATAAAATATCTATATATAAACTAACCGGAGGATTGACGGCTTTTAATGAACGACAGGATGTTTACAAACAAAGACCTGCGGGCGATGATTATTCCGCTGTTTATCGAGCAATTTTTACTTTTGCTCGTCGGCATGGCGGATACATTTGTCGTCAGCTTCGTCGGCGATGCGGCGGTTTCCGGCGTGTCGCTCGTAAACTCCTTTAACACCGTCGCGATCTTCCTATTTTCCGCCCTCGCATCCGGCGGCGCTGTAATAATCAGTCAGTATATCGGCAGCAAAGATAACGAGCAGGCGGGCAAAGCCGCAAGTCAATTATTGATGTTTTCGGTTGTCAGCTCGGTTGTTATATCCGTTCTTATTCTCGTCTTTGAACGCCCACTTCTGAATCTGCTTTTCGGCAGGGTTGAGGATGATGTCATGGCGGCGTGCGTCGAGTATATGCGCATAACCGCGTATTCGTTCCCGGCTCTCGCGGTTTATAACGCCGGCGCGGCGATGTGCCGCAGTGTCGGCAGAGCCGATGTGTCGATGTATATATCCGCCATTGCAAACGCTGTCAATGTTGTCGGCAATATTATCGGCGTGTTCGTTCTTCATGCCGGGGTCGCGGGAGTTGCTTATCCGTCGCTGATAGCGCGGGCTATTTCCGCCGTCGCCGTCACTTGGTATTGCTTCATGCATCGGAAAACTCCCGTGAGATATACACTTTCCGGCATATTCTCGTGGCACGGCTCGTTGCTCAAAAAAGTGCTCGGAATAGCAGTCCCGAACGGCGTTGAAAACGGCGTCCATCAGCTCGTCAAAGTGGCGCTGAGCAGTATGGTCGCGCAGTTCGGAACATATCAGATAGCCGCAGCAGGTGTGTCGCAGAGCATATGGTCGCTCGCAGCGCTTATGGGTATGGCGATGGCTCCGGTCTATACGACTGTCATCGGTCAGTGCATGGGCGCGGGAAATATTGAAGAAGCAAACTACTATTTCAAAAAGCTCAATAAACTGACACTCATTCTATCATTGGCGTGGAACACGGCTGTGTTCGCAATGACTCCGCTCTTGCTGAAATTCTTTGCCATATCCGACGAAGCCAAACATCTTGTGCTCATCATGGTGCTCATCAATAATGCCATAAACGCTTTCGCCTATACGTACGCAGGACCGCTCGGGAGCGGATTGAGAGCGGCGGGGGATGCGAAATTCACCATGACCGTCTCTGTTGTTCTGACTGTAGCCGCGAGGCTGTTCTTCTCTGCGCTGTTCGGTCTGTGGCTCAATATGGGCGCCGTAGGCGTGGCAATAGGCACGAGCATGGATCTGCTCTTCCGCGGAGCGATATTCTTTGTACGCTATAAAAATCAGAAATGGACTAAATTCAAACTTATATAAAGCCTATGAAAAGAAGAACTCTATCACTTATAATCTCCGGTCTGCTCGGCGTTATAGCCATATTATCCGGCATATATCTGATGGCGGCGAGCGTGACAAATTACATTGCCGAGTCCAAAAAGACGGACTGGATAGTAACCGAAGCCCGAATAACCGATGTTTCGAGCCGCGTCAAAAGAAACAGCAAACCGAGAACGACATTTTATGATCTTACATATCAATACGAAGCAGACGGCAAAATATATACCGGCAAGAAAAGCAGCGTTTCAGGCATCCGACTCGTCG
>ENA-OQEN01000494-OQEN01000494.1-human-gut-metagenome-genome-assembly--contig:-NODE-494-length-17214-cov-12.331597_pt1 | contig 17214 bp, 16 predicted proteins | sample MGYA00242791_ERZ504627 | MGnify/ENA primary metagenome ERZ504627 (study PRJEB26092, sample SAMD00036316) | human gut metagenome | host: Homo sapiens | study: EMG produced TPA metagenomics assembly of... | reverse complement strand
CGCGGGCAACACGGCGCGCTCCGTACAGGATGCTGTGGCTACCGCGCTGCAAGATACTGACCAGGCTGCATCTGATGATGCCGCGACGACTCCGGGCGCGACGCGGGCGCCACCGAGGGCGGCGACGGTTCTACCAAGCTGGCGAATCGCAGGACTCCACGACCGATGGAACCACTAACGGCGATACCCCAACGGAGGCGACGCATCCCAAGACGATGCGGCTGCCGATGAGGCGCCGCCGACGAAGATCAGGCGGATGACGCGGACACAGATGCGGCTGCGCAGGCTAGCACCGACCCCGCCATCAAGACCGCTGGTGAGCTTGATGACGCGCTGGTCGACGGCAAGGTCACCGTGAACGACGCTGGCGAGGTCACGGCCATCACCTTCGGATCCAACGCCGACCTTATCGCCATCTCCAACACCGACCCCGCCATCTACCAGAACGCGAGCATCTCCAAGACCGGCTTGAGCGGCGTCGACTTCGACGTGTGCAGCGCGCAGGCCGTGGGCGACCTGGGCAATCTCGCGTTCCAGGGGTTCGGCCGCGATGCCTACCCCTTCAAGGGTACGCTCGACCTGGGCGGCAGGTCCCTTACCGCCAACAAGACGCTCTTCAACAACATCGAGCTCAACGATAACAACGGCACCGTAAAGCTCACCTGGAAGGGCACCGATGCTCAGCCCATCGTGGCCGCAAAGGTCACGGGCGCGGGCAAGACGCTCAGCGCTGCCATTACCGTAGACAAGCCCGAGAGCGGCGATACGAGCGTCGTCAAGCTCACTTCGCCGCTCGTGGGTGAGGTTACGGGCGAGCTCACGCTTGACGCCACGTATTCGACAAGCGCGAATAGCCCCCTGGCGATTGGCATGCAATCGTCCACGGGCAATCTGGGCCTACTCGCGAACACCCTTACTGCAGGCGCATCTCTTACGATCGCGGGGCTGAATGGCCTGCCGAAGAGCTTCAACGGCACCCCCACCATCGATGCTACGGCGCTGGTGCCAATGCCGGCGGCCTTATTGGCGAGGCAGGCGAGGGGGCTGCCGTCACCCTTGCTTCGAATGTCGATGTTTCGGCACTGAGCGTCGCGGGTAATAATGCGGCGGGCGGCCTTATCGGTAAGGCGACCAGGCTTACGCTTGCCGTAGATACGGACAACAGCGGAAAAGATGCCTCGGGCAAGGATATCAGTATCAAGCCAGCGCACTCGGTTGGGTCGTCATCAGCCGGTACGTATGCCGGCGGCCTTATCGGTGACGCCTCGTTTGCCAGCGATTTCACTATCGAGAATGGCACCTTCGATTTTGGCGAGGGCGTGGCGCTCAGTGTGGCCAACACGACCGCCGCCCCCTCTGTCGGTGGCCTGTTCGGCGTGCTCGACATCTCGAACGGCGATGTGACCGTAAACGGCGGATTGTATAAAAGCACGCTGCAAAACGGCGCGGACAACAGCAACAACAACGGCGTGCGCGGGAACTACGGCGGCTTGGTGGGCAAGCTGTGGGGCCAGAAATACGGTGACGCACTGCACGCGTTCACGGTGAAGGGTGGCGCTGAGGTGTCGTTTGGCGTGGGCTCTAACGGCAAGCTCGCGTATGCGGGCGGCCTGGTAGGCTACCTTGGTGAAGGCGGCGGGAGCGACAACGTGTCCGCCGTGGTCATCGGCGATGTAACGGTGACGTGTGCAACCTCGGGCTACGCCAGTAATAATGGCAAGTACGGCGGCGCCGTGGGTGTCGTGGGCACAAACAACGTTCTAGAAGTGCGTGGCCTGAAGGTCAAAACCGCCAGCGGCGCTACCATCGGCGGCACAAACGGCGGCTTTGCCGGAGTCGTTGGGTCGTCGTGGCTCGGCGTCGTCAAGTTCAGCGGTATCACCGACCTGTCGGACGCCAGATTCGCGGAAAACGACCACACCGCGCAGCTGGTCTACGAGAACTTTAACTCGCTGATTTTTGCCGCCGGCAGCGGAAGCGATGCGGGCGTCAAAATGGGCGAAACGACGAAATGGCAGTATAAGCGTCCCGGCAACCCGGTCAAGATCGATGACGTGTACAGCTATGGCCAGGTCATTCGCCTGGGCGGCGGACTGAGCGAAAACCTCATCACTATCGACGAATCGCACCAGTGGCACTTTGCCTCGAACCTCACAAAAACCGACGGTGCGTTTACGCTGGCAGACGCCGACGATTTTGCGAAGCTGGCGATCACTTGGCAAACGAGTGGATACTTCCCTGTCGTGAACGGTGTCGCAAACGACAACTTCACCAGCCAGATTCCTTCGGCAAGCATCAATCTTTCCAGCGACATCAACCTTTCGGGAACGGGCCTCACCGGACTCACTAAAGACCGAGCCCCCATTGACTTCGGTGGCGTTAATGAGAGCGGGCACGGATTTACCGGCTCACTCGATGGCGGTGGCCACATCATAAGCTTGTCCGTGGGCGAGCCCTACGGCATGCGCGGGGACATTGCTCTCGACGGTAATGACGCGAGTGCGGGCAACGGCAAGATCTATCGCCATGGTCGCCAGGGCCTGTTTGCCATGCTGGGCACCGGCGCCTCCATCAGCAACGTGACCGTTAAAGGAAGCCTGCGCTTTGACAATGGTGTCGAGGTCCACGCAGGATCGTTTGCCGCGAACATAACGGGCAATGCGACGTTTAAGGGTGCTACCGCCCAAGCTGCGATTACCTGTGACCAGACATTTGCTAACGCTGCCAACGTGGGTGGCATTGCCGGCTCCGTGATGGGCACTGCAACGGTGGCGTTCGAGGCCAACGGCAACACCGCCTCCGCCGCCAAGGCGACCATCACGTTCCCGAAAGAGCTCAAGCGCGGCGAAACCAGCGAGCTCAAGAGCGGCGCAACCATTGGCGGCGCGATCGGCTGGGTCAACGACAGCGCCACCACCATTAACGTTACCAAGCTCACCGTCGGCGGCACGCTCAACGTCGGCAACGCGGCGAAAGACAAGGTCGTGCAGGCCGGCGGCCTTATCGGCTCCATTGCGCAGGGATCGAATAAGAAGTCCGTTACTATTACTGGTCTTAGCTTAAATGGATTCAAAATGACCGTGGGCAAGAATGGCGACAAGTTGAATGGCGCTGGTGGCCTTTTGGGCTACAGCTGGGGCAACACTATCGTTACCATTGGCAAAGACAAGGTAAACACCAGCGCCGACACCTATGCCCTCAAAACTTCCGACAACACGACCGTGACTGCGGATGGCTCTACTGAGCTCGGCGGTCTTGTATACGCTGCTAGCGGCCACTGGATCATCAATGACTACGCCATCGACCTTTCGGGCGTAACCATTAACGCGGACGTTGCCAAGACGCTCGGCGTTCTAGTTTGTCGTGGCTGCAAGGTGGATAATAAGACGGCATATGGCGTCGAAAACTATATAGGCCTGTACCTGGAAGACAGGGCTTATTGGGGTACCGCCTACAGGGTGCCCAGCGGCAGCGAAGCCATTAACGCGTCGAGCGTAGAGTCCTTTGACGAATGGGTTGGCAGCGGTGTACAACCAAACAAAGGCAGCAAGCTCATGGACGCCGACTGGAACACGGTCGTTTCGCTACACACACAGAAAAACAAGCTGGACATGGACGGCGATTCCACAAAAGACAACAGCTACCATAATCGCTCGTCTTTCGGTCGAAGCCAGAATACGAACGGCAATACCCGCTACTTCTACAACCTCGACATAGCCTCTAAGAATTGTGAAGGCGGCTTTAGCGGTGGCCAAATCAATACGGCGGACAAGCTGCTCTTATGGTCTGCTTTCTGCTATGCTCCCGCCGGTATTCGTTCGACAATCGTTCCCGATGGTACGACAGGGCTTGATGGTTCCATAACCATAACCGGCACAATCGATTTGGCCGGCTACAGCTACTATCCCACTCAACCGATCGGAGAGGTGACGGTTAATAATGCGGCCATCACCTTCTACTACTCCAAGATCAAGGCCGAGCAGAATGGCAACAAACTAAACTCCGATGCCACCCAGCACGAGAACATGCACTGCGGTCTTTTTCAAACGGTGGCAGACGGCGATCTCACAGTAAGCAACGTCACTTTGGGTGGTACCGTTGGGCCCGTTATCAATGACGGAAAGAGCTCTACTGACGCTATTGGCGCGGGCGGAAGCTCATCGGGCGCGCTCGTGTGCCGCTACGTATGTGGGTCCAGCGACGGCAATGGCACCAAGATTAGAAAGATCTCAATTGATGGTCTTACGCTCAACAATCTGATTGTCGACGGCGCCAACAGCGCCACGGACGCTAACGCCTATATGCCTCTGCTCATCAACGAGATGCAGAAGTACGTGAGCCTGAACGCGAAGAATATCAAGACTACTGGGTACACGAGTGGCACCAAGGCGGCTACGTCGCTGTTCGGAAAGCTTGGTGTAGGCAGTGAGGCCGATCAGGTGACGGCGAAGTTTGAGCAAATCAGCTTGCCCAGCCAAAAGAACAATACGATCTTCACCCATGCGAGCCTGCTGGAGAGTTTTGGCTACGGAAGCACGAGCACGGGTTCTGCGGACTACACCTTTACTAAGCTGATGCCGATGCAGGCAAGGTGACCTAGGATCCGAGATTGATGGGAGTACGGAGTACCCGGGCAAGCAGCTTTGGTATTACGACGAAGCGACGTATGGCACCGTTATCGGCTATGTGACGGTTGATGGTAAGAAGGACGGTGACGTCAGGCCTTGGTTTGGTGGCTATCTTCCTTTTGTTTATAAGGGAAAGGCCACCGAGAGCGGCGTCCAATATCATGAAATTAAAGTCAACCAGCGCATTCCAAAGCTGGTAGAGGGATGCGGCACATATGGCGATCCGTATGCCGTTAAGGACGCGACGGAGATGAACGCCATCGCCAACTACATCAACAACCAAACTGCGCTCGACGGTTGGGAGGTCACCATTGCCGCCAACCAGAGTGCGCTCTGTACTCGCCGCGGCGACAATAAAACCGACAATGAGGTTACGTACGTCTATAAGCAGGCGAAAGACACTGGAAGAAGTGGGAAAAGAAGACCGGCGACACCACTGATCCTTCGGCCACGCTTTCCGATGAGATGATGCACCGCTATATCCAAAGCGCGTACTACAGTATTGAACCTACCGGGGGTAATACGATCACCCTCGACGGTGCATCGTTTGGCGGTTTTGGCAACAAAGCCAACCCGTTCCGTGGCGTCATCGTTGGCAACCCTAAAGGTGATAAAAAGGCAACCATCAAGATAGAGAATAACGAGGGTTCGCTTCGCGGCCTCATTCCCTATAGTTATGGCAGCGTGGTGCGCAATCTCAACATCAACTATGTGAATGCGCACGCGACTATTACTTATTCTGAGAAGGATGCGGACGGCGTCCCGACGGCGTTTTTCGGCGGCGTTATCGGCTGCATTCTTGGCGGCGATAACATTATTGATGGCGTGGTCGTAAACAATCCAAATAACGGTTCGACAGCGTACGGCTTTACCGTTGTCAGCAACCCCGATGTCAGCAACCCCGATGTCAGCAACCCCGATGTCAGCAGATCGCATCTTGTTCCCATTGGCGGCTACGTTGGCGCTATTGCGGGTGGCGGCGTGATTTTCCGCAACACGGGCACCTCGTGGCGTGGTGGTACAAAGAACAAAAAGTACAAGCCCATTGAGGAAGATGCCGCAAAGTATGACCAGTACGATAACCCTTACGTTGGCCGCGTGATCGACGGCTATGCCTTTAGCGAGGGCTGCAACGTCGATAACGGTGACGCCAACTACAAAATCAACGAGCTCATAAACAAGGAAACCCCCTGTGTCACCACCACGGGCACCGACAATAAGTACATCGGCACTAACGCCGAGGCGCCCGTGACCACGGTCGAAAACGCCCAGGGCCTTTTGGTGCTCTCGGCCATCATCAGCTCGGGTGCGGGTGCTGGCGCGGCACATACCAACTACTCCAATAATGGCGTGTTTCGCGGTTCCAAGGCTTACTGGGGCAGCGATTCGCAAGACCCGGCGATATGCGGCTACCTGTTTGGCAATAAGGAATATGGCAAGGTACGGAATGCTAGCTACGCAAATGTGGGCAAGCCTGAGAGTGCTGCCGGCGATTTCGAAATCGCCAAAAACGACGATCAGAAGGCCCCCGGCAAGCAGGGTGGCACGGTCCGCTCGACCATGACGACGATGTGAATTCGCCCTACCTGGTGGCGTCCTACGCTGCCAGCTACGAAACGGGCTACGTGTGTGCATCAAAATCGATCGGCATGAGCCTGGAGTTCAAAGAAAATAGCACCTACGATATGACCGACTACGGCACGGGTACGTGGGCCTAAACGGCCGCTACTATTCCAATGCTTGCAATTCGAACCAGCCGGGCACCGACCGCGACCGTATTACGCCGCACGTAGCCACGATCGACGGTAACGGCGCCACCATCACGGTGGGTACCGAAGGCACCGCCTACGGCGTCGTCGAATACGTCGACGACGACTATAAGGTCTCGGGCGTGGGTGGTCTATTCAGCACCGTGATGTTCACCTCCACCAATGTGGGGCAGAGCGTCACCGCGAACGACGGCGCGCAGGTCAAAGACCTCACCTTTAGCAACTGCAACGTAGCGCTCACCTATATCGACACCAACGGCGAAGCAAACCAGGAGAGGCGCCGAACGACCTTACCGGTGCCGGCCTTTTGGCGGGTGCAACGGCCAACTACGACGACGGCACGTGCGGCATCTACCGCAACGTGCAGATGAAGAACTGCACCGTGTCGGGCGCAAAGAGCGTAGGAGGGCTTCTTGGCAGCTCGGGCCGCGCCAGACGAACTACGAGTGAAGACAGAACCTATATGGTCGAGTTCGGGGACGGGTGGGGCCCGCGTATCTCTATGACTGCTCATACACTGGCCTTAACGTCACGGGCGAGAAGAATGTCGGTGGCTATGTGGGTACGGTCGCCTCGGCGTGCGGCGTGTGGACAACCGCAGACACAGGGGTGAGTGAAAGGACCGTTGGCAAAAACTCGACCATAACTGCCACAGGGACAGTGCCTACGTGGGCGGCGTGCTCGGCTATGTCGAAAGAAGCGATATCTCGGTCAACACCAACATCGGCACCACCACAGCGGCCCAGTCGTCGTGCACGGCAGTCATCTCTGGGGTAAACGTGCTAGCCACCGGGTCGAACTCCGATGACCATATGGGCGCCGGCGGCGTGGTCGGACGCGCCCGTGGCGGCGTTATTTCTATGAGCAACGTGCGCATTGATGGCAGAGTCGGCACCGAGAACGCCGTCATCGGCGATGAGACCGGAACGAACAATAGCATCTACAATGCGGGCGGCCTGATTGGTGAGGTTACGAGTAGCGGTAGCCTCAACAAGTACTGGTTCGACGACTGCAATGTCAAGAATGTCAGCATTGCCGGCACCGGCAAATGCTCGGGAGGGCTTATCGGCTTCTTCTACAGCAATGTGAATATAGACTGCAACAACATTGAGATCGAGGGTGCTGCGATTAAGGGCAGCTGGAGTGGCGGTTTGTTGGGCGCGAATAACGCGAAGAACAGCGGATCCGTCGTCATCGACGTCACCAACACAAAGGTATCCAACACTACGTTTAGCGAAAGGTCCAACGGCGGCATTATGGGCGACGGGCGCGGCCAGTTCCATCTGGTAAACGTGCTCATGGACAGCAATAGCTACAATGCGGGCAAAACCCAGGGCGTACTCTTGGGCGAGGTTGACACGGGGATGGTAAGTACAGCCTCTCCGCAGCGGGCGTGGAAGTAAAGCCCGGTAGTGGCAAGACCACGAGCGACCTGCCGCCGATGGTTTACACGACCAATACGAATACGGCTGCTGTTAACGAGAAAACTTATATTGCCTTCGGCGACTACAACGGCACGGCTGCCGCGCCCAACGAGAACAAAACGCTTTACGGCGCAGGCGATACTGCTACCACGGCAACGAGTCCGTACGTGACCACGAGGCCCGTGAGCACGCTGGCGGTGCGTGCCTCTGACGGCGACACCACCGACCGCTACCTGTTTGGCGACGGCGCCGCCATTGACACCGCGACGACCATCCAAAGCCAAGCGGGTGCCGCGTTCCCGGCCGCTACACCTACACCAACATCGCCGGCATCAATGATGCCGGCGCGTACCAAAACACGAGCACCTATAGCGCGGACAGCTCAAAGAGCACTTTCAACACCAACAATGTTACTTCGGGCAAGAAGGCCGCAACCGACTTCCCTGTACTCATGATTTCCGGCAACGACACGACGACGGTCGAGAAGTATCTGAACATCGTGACTAACGGCGGCTTTTCCGATGCCCGCCGCCTCAACGGCAGCGCCAAGCACGTGACCGCCACCGCTGAGGTCTTCAATCTTGCCGATAACGGCGCCTTCGTCAAGGACGCAACCGCCTCGCAAGCGCCCACGCTCAAGGTGCTCAACAACGGCACGAGCTCCATGGCTTTCCGCGCGAGTACCGACTGGGACAACGAGCGGGGCCGCTTCACGCTGCTCACGGTCACTTTTAGCGAGGCCGGCCAGATCTACCGCGTGCAGGTGCCCATCATCGTTAAGCGCATGCTCGAGATCGACTTTACCGCCACCTACTCCGAAGGTGCGAACTTCAAGGCTGCCGACTATGCGACAAAATACGACAATCACGTGCTTGTGAGCAGCGGCGACACCATGACCGGTTACCTTACCTGGACCTATGGCAGCGCCCGGGGCGAGCCAGTCGCTTACGGCTGGAACACGCTGCTCGAAGCCGGCGGCTCCATGGGCCCGCTCAACAAAAGCATCACCTTTGGCGCCACGCTGCCCGAGGGCACGCAGCTCACACTCGTGGACACTGCTCATAACAACCGTGAATACCACTGCACGGTGGGCGCGGGCGGAGCGGTGTCGGTCAAACTCACCGAGTTTGTGGACGCTAGCAAGAAGCCTACGTCGAGCCGTGGCTGAGTGAAACCGTGGGCGTGAAGGCCAAGGAGGACAAAGACGGTGCCTGGGTCAAGCTCACCGATGCCGAGGTCGAAGGCAAGAGCCAGGTCGAGCTCGAGAAGGCGGCCGGCACCAAGGTCGGCGGTGCGTACTACCGCGCGCGCACTTCTTCCGACGCGACGGGCACGTTCTATACCCTCTCCGTTGATAAGGAAGAGCCCAAGAGTGAGAACTTCTACTTGGTGGTGCGCACGCCGGCGGGGTCCGCGGGCGTCAACGGCTACACCGCCACCGCGGTGGACACGAGCCTCAACGAGCACATCAACTACCTGCTGCGAGGCAAGAAAGCAGCCGACGACAAGGCTGCCGAGGATGGGCACCAGAATACGGCCTCGACTTACAGCGTGACATCCAACTACACGCACGGCCTCATCGATGACAACGAGGGCGGCATCAAACAGATGCAGCTTCACGATGTCACCTATCCGCTTACCATGAAGGTAAGCGACACCGTGAAGTTCGACCCGAACCAGCAATACACAAGCTCCGACGCGCTGTACTACCAGCTGGATTCTTCGCTCGTGAACTGCGGGAAGAACGGCAGTGCTGCGGGCGCGCATGGCTACCCGACTGGAACCCAGGGCACGTATTCGTTCTACGTGACAGTGGGGGGCAAGTACTACGCCCCGCATGCCTCAACCGTGAACGGCAAGACGAAGTGGACATGGGGGGAGGCCACCGCTGAAGATCATTGCGCCGCTACGGGTGTATGGACCGCGGACGGTACGGACATGAAATTGACGCTGGCCGACGCGGGTCTTGGGGCAATTGATCTTTCCGGCATTCGCGAAATCGCTAAGAACCATGGCAGCGAGTTCACCATCACCATGAAGGCGAGTCTCACCATGACGGAGCCGCGTGCCAGGCCGGTATTATCGCTTCGCAGAATGGCGGCACAGATAGGTACACAAAGCCCAACTATCGTGCGTACCTCTCTACGAATGACGAAACGCTCAGCACCAGTAGCAACTCGGCATACATCGACGGCAAAGCTGGATACTACCGCATGGACGTGGGCTCCTCGACTATTGCGCTCGAGGCTTCAAAGAAGTCGCAGCTGGGTATCAACATCGATGACCTCAAGTCCGCCGACGGCGAAATCGCTCTGGTGGGAACGTATGATTTGTCCAAGCTCACGGGTGCCGAGGCAATGATTTCCAGTGCCGATACGGTAACGTATACGTTGAGCTTGCAGCAGCGCCAGGATGATGGCTCGTATGCTCAGGTCAGCGGTATCAAAAATTACATTACGGTGCTCGGTAGCGACAAGTTGGCTAACGGCTCTTTGAGCGCCGATGGCAAGAATTACGTATTTACTGATGGCAAGGGGACTGGCGGCGCGTTCGCCACGCGCGACGGCAACAGCCTTGCCTTTGAGCATGCTTTCCGCGTTAAGGTGAACACGGATGTTGAGGGCAAGCGCCAAACTTATGCCAACTACCGCTTGGTGCTTACGGCCAATATTATGACCGGCAACGTTGTCAACGACACACCGGTCAACGCTAGCAACCTTGATGGCTATTCGCACTCCGACTACGTGACGTACACGCTGGCGCGCATCAACACCAAGGGCATTCCCCATGAGACGAAAACCAACTAGCCACGCGAGGGGCGCAACCACCCGGTTGCCGCCCCTTTTCTTGCTCGCTCGGACTGCCGCTGCTTCAGCTTCCCAACCGTCTTTCCTACTTTCCATTTAACTTAACACCTAAGGTGGAAAGCTGGGTGGAAAGCTGGAAAGTTAGGTAGAAAGCTGGTAAGTTAGGTGGAAAGTTGGAAAGTTGGGAGGTTCGGCATGAATGAGGAGTGGTTGGCGCGGGTTATCCATCATCTGCGGGCAATAGGAAACGACACCCAGCAGTACGAAGTAAAAGAAGCCAAGGGCGCGCTCCCCAAAAGCATCGTTGAGACGCTTTCGGCTTTTTCTAACGCGCAGGGCGGCTTTGTAATCCTCGGCATTTCCGAAAAGAACGGGTTTGTTCCTGTCGAAGGTTTCGATGCTCGCAAGATGCAAGACGCCCTCTCTTCTGCATGCGAAAGGCTGACGCCCGTTGTGAGGCCGGATATCCAAGTGATTCCCTTTGAGGAAAAACTGGTGCTTTGCGCGCGCATCAATGAGATGCATCCACGCGATAAGCCCTGCTACATTGCGGCGCGCGGCATGTACGATTCGTCCTTTATCCGTACGGGCGACGGCGACCGGCGCATGACTCCCTACGAAATCGATCGCTTTATGGAGGAGCATGTTCAGCCTACATACGACGACGAACCGGTCGAAGGTGCCACGCTCGATGACCTTGACGCCGATCTTTTGCAAGGGTTTATAAAACGTCAGCGCGAGCTGCACCCTAGGCTTTTGGGTACCAGAAGCGATGACGAGATTCTCCTTGACCTGCATGTGACCAAAAGGGTGGACGACGCAATCGTGCCGACGCTTGCCGCAATTGTCGCGATGGGACGGTTTCCGCAAAAGTTCTTCCCACGTCTCAATGTGACCTTTACGGCGTACCCCGGGACTACAAAAACGCAGCGAGTAAGCGATAACAAGCGTTTTGTGGATTCTCAGACCATTTTGGGTCCAATCCCTTTCATGATTGAGGACGTGCTTGCCGCCGTTGCGAGAAACACTCGAAACGCCGCGGTTATCGAGGGTGCGTTCCGGAAAGATGTGCCCGATTATCCGCCCGTGGCGCTGCGCGAGGCGGTAGCGAACGCGCTCATGCACCGCGACTACTCTTCCGCCGCGCGCGGCTCACAAGTGCAGGTCAACCTGTATATCGACCGCGTCGAGATTCTCAATCCTGGCGGGCTGTACGGCGATGTAACGATCGATTCGCTGGGAGTTTCTGGAGTTTCGTCATCCAGAAACCAGTTCCTTTCAAATATCCTCGAGACCACGCCGTTCCCAGGTGGTGGCTACGTGGTCGAAAATCGCGGCACTGGTTATCAGGAGATAGGTGAGCAGCTCGAGCGGGCAAACATGCTGCCGCCCGAACCAAAGAACTCGACGGTTTCTTTTTCGCTGACGTCGACAAGCGAAAGATAATGCGGGCGGAACAGGTGACGTCTGTGGGGCATGTGGACGAGGCAATCTTGGATTACCTGGCAACACATTCTTCGGCCTCGACTAAGGAGCTCACCGACGCTTCGGGTTTGAGCAGGAGCGCCGTTTCCAACCACATAAAAGGCTTGATTGGTGCGGGTAAGATTGAGGCTATGGAGCCTCCGCGCAGTCCGCGACAGCGGTATCGACTCGCGAAGTAGGGCTGCCCGTCGCCCGTGCTTCGGTCTCCCAACTTCTTTCCAGCTTTCCACTTAACTTACCACTTAAGGTGGAAAGCTGGAAAGTTAAGTGGAAAGTTGGAAAGCAAATAGAAAGCTGACATGTTGGGTGCGGACTGACGAGGGGTTAATAATTGCGCAAACCATACCAGCCAAACAAAAAGATACCAATCTGGTTGGTAAAACACCGTCAATGGGCCGCGAGCAACTAGCTGCGTAAATAAAACCTAAAGAACTGTTGCAAATGAATGGCAAATGCCAGATGCCACCGCTGCAATTTTCAATTAACTGTTACGCGCAAACAGCAAAATGCTACTATCTAACAAGCACGTAAGAAAGCAGATTAACGGTTAAGGCTAAGAAGTGGCAGGTATGTCGGAAGCAACTAGGACTCGCACGCATGCGCCCGAGGTTAGGCAGCGCGCCGTCGAGACCCTCCAAGAGGGGGTCGGTCATCGCGCCCTCGCCGCAAAGCTTGGCATTCCCCAGGCCACGGCTCGTCAGTGGGCCCGCGCATATGCCGTGGGCGGTGCCGACGCCGTGCTCAATGCAGGTGCTCGTCATCACACCTATTCGTTCGACGTAAAGCTCGCCGTGGTTAAGGACCGTTTGGAAAACGGTCTGACGGTTCGCGAGGCCATGATCAAGCACGGGATTCCCAGCGAGTCTTCGGTTAAGGCCTGGTGCCGCCAGTATCGCGAGAGCGGTGAATCTGCGCTGGTCGATAAGCCGCGCGGTCGCAAGCCGCGCGTTAAAAAGGCGGAATAGCAAACGGGATGGTGCGCCCACAGGGGCGCATTTTTCTTGCCGCCCCTCTACTCCAATGCGGACAGACTCCTTACCCCGTACGTCTAAAACTCCCCAGTTGGCCGAAAACCTGCCGCCGCTACTCCTCAACTGAGCTATAACGTTAAACAATTGCAGCGTTTTTGCATGGGGGAGTGATGGTATGACGCTACTGTATTTCCTTACCCTGTTTCCGCTGGTACCGGCGCTGGGCATGCTGCTCGCGCGAGGTGACCGCGCCCGCGATGCAGTGGGGCTCATAGGCTCCGGCATCATTATGGTGGTGACAGTTGTAGTCGCCGTCATGTTTTTTGGAACGGGTCCGCAGAGCTTTGAGGTTGCCCCCGGCACCTCGCACGTGCTCTCCGTCATCAGCTCCGTCATCGACGTCATCCTGTGTGCCGTCATCCTGTACAACGCGTACAAATATAGGAACGCGCTCACCACGGTGCTCGGCATAGTCCAGCTGGTGGGCTCGCTCGTCTTTGCAGCCATGACGCTGCCCGCGGCCGAAGCCGTCACGGCGACGCCGCTCTACCTGGATTACATGAGCGTGATCATGGTCCTCGCCGTTGGCATTGTCGGCAGCCTTATCTGCGTGTATGCCCTGGGCTACATGAAGGACTTCCAGGCCCACGACGAGCACGAGGCCGCGCTGCGTGGGCAAACCGCGCCCGACCGTCGCCCGCAGTTCTTGGCGCTCATGTTCCTGTTCCTCTCGGCCATGTTCGTCATCGTGATAAGCGACAACCTTGAGTGGCTGTTTTGCGGCTGGGAAATCACCACCGTGTGCTCGTTCCTTATGATTGGCTACACGCGCACGCCCGAGGCCATCAAGAACGCCTTTACCCAAATCATCCTCAACATGCTGGGCGGCATCGCGTTTTTGGTCGGACTCATGTACCTGCACGTTAACGGCATGCCGCTGACCATCTCGGGCATGATCGAGCTTTCCGGCACCGGAACCGCGCAGTCCGCGCTGCTGGTGATGCCGGTCATTCTGCTGTCGCTCGCCGCACTCACCAAGGCCGCACAGATGCCGTTCCACACTTGGCTGTTGGGTGCCATGGTTGCACCCACTCCCACGAGCGCCCTGCTGCACTCGTCAACCATGGTCAAAGCCGGCGTGTTTCTGATGGTCAAGCTGAGCCCACTCTATGCCATCTATCCCGTGACCGGCTTTATGGTCACGAGTGTGGGCGCCATCACGTTTTTGCTCGCCGCCCTCATGGCCATCTCGCAGAGCAATGCCAAACGCGTGCTCGCGTACTCCACCATCTCCAACCTGGGCCTCATCAGTGCCTGCCTGGCGTCGGCGCGCCCGAGGCCGTGTGGGCCGCCATCTTCCTGATCCTGTTCCACACGGTGGCAAAGTCGCTGCTGTTCCTGTGCGTGGGCACGGCCGAGCATCATATCGGCAGCCGCGATATCGAGGACATGGACGGTATGTTCAGCCGCATGCCGCACCTGACGCGCTGATGATGCTGGGTATCATGGGCATGTTTGTGGCGCCGTTTGGCATGCTCGTGTCCAAGTGGGGCGCCTGGTGGCGTTTGCCCAGACCGGCAACGTGCTCATGATCATGGTGCTTGCCTTTGGCTCGGCCGCGACCTTCTTCTTCTGGGGTAAGTGGCTGGCCAAGCTTTCGGGCGTCGACCCCACGGCCCAAAACGTTGAGGTCAATGTCCATAAGACCGAATGGATGGCGCTTAACACCATCGCCGCGCTGCTGATTCTGTGCTGCGTGGCGTTCCCGGTTATCTCGAGCGGTCTGGTGTCGCCTTACTTGGCCATGGTGTTTGGCCGCGTGCCGTACGTTATTGGCAAGGACGCCATGTATCTGATGGTGGTTATCGTGGCGTTTATCGCCGTGGTGCTGCTGACTTCATTCCGCGTGAGCAATAAGCCGCACGTCAACGTATATCTTTCGGGTGTGGGAACCGACAATTACCGCCATTTCCGCGGCTCGATGGGACACGAGGTGAAGGCAGAAAAGCGCAATTGGTACTCGGAGGACGCCCTTGGCGAGAAGCGTATCGGCCCCGCGGGTAGTGTCGTGTGCTGCAGCATTATCTTGTTTGCGCTGCTGTGTTGCGCATGGATTGGGCCCGAGCGGCTTGCCATGAGCACGCCCTCGGTGCTGCGCGGCAAGTACTTTGAAGGCTCGGGTGTCGTGGGCATTTTTATAGGCACCGTGGTGTTTGCCCTGCTGGCGCCGCTTGTGGGCGGCCTGATCGACGGCGTTGACCGCAAACTTTCGGCTCGTATGCAGGGCCGCGTGGGCCCGCGCCTGCTGCAACCGTTCTACGACGTTGCCAAGCTCCTGCGCAAGGCTCCTGCCAGCGTAAACACCATGGACGACACCTATATGGCATGCGCGCTCATCTTTACCGTGGTGGGCGGCGGCATCTTTGTGTCGGGCTCCAACACGCTGCTGTGCGCCTTTATGGTTACCCTCGCTGCGATCTTTGTGGTGCTGGCGTCCGCCTCGACGCAAAGCCCGTTTGCTCAGGTCGGCGCCGACCGCGAGCTGTTGCAGGTTATGAGCTACGAGCCGCCGTTCTGCTGATGAGCGTGGGCCTGTACCTTGCCACCGATAGCTTCGATTCCATTGCCGTGACGGGGCAGTCAGCCCCCATCATCGTGTACAGCGCGCCCATTTTCCTTGCGCTGCTCGCGGTACTTACCATCAAGCTGCGCAAGTCGCCGTTTGACCTTTCGTACTCGCATCACGCGCATCAGGAGATCGTCCAGGGCGTCGCCACCGAGATGAGCGGCGGCACGCTGGCCAAGATGACCCTTATGCACTGGTGCGAGACCGTGCTGTTTTTGATGTGGGTGGGCATGTTCTTTGTTTGGGACAACCCCGTGAGCTGGCTGGTCGCCTGGTCGTCATGGCCGCGACGTACTTTGTCGAGGTCCTGATCGACAACACCTTCGCGCGCAGCACCTGGCGCAGCTGCTTTAAGCTCGGATGGGGCGTGGCGCTGGTGTTTGGCCTGCTCAACCTTATGCCCATCCTCGTCGACGTATTTATTTAGGAGGCGGCATCCATGGATCATAAAATGTCGCGCTCGCCGTGGGTTATTCATTACGACGGCTCGAGCTGCAACGGATGCGATATCGAGGTGCTGGCCTCGCTTACCCCGCTGTTTGATGCGGAGCGCTTTGGCGTGGTCAACACCGGCAACCCCAAGCATGCGGATATCTTTTTGGTGACGGGTTCGGTCAACGCGCAGAATCTGCCCGTCGTGCGTCAGATTTACAACCAGATGCTCGAGCCCAAGTGCGTTGTGGCGTGCGGCATTTGCGCATGCTCGGGCGGCGTGTTCCGCGATGCCTACAACGTGATCGGCGGCGTGGACCGCGCGATTCCCGTGGACGTGTACGCGCCGGGTGCGCCATTCGCCCCGAGACGGTGATCGATGCCATCGTGGAGGCGTGCGGCATCCTTGATCAGAAGGAGGCCGTGATGCGCGCCGGCGGCGACCCGCTCACCGTGGGCGGCGCCGCAACCTGGGACGGTGGCGTTGAGCTGGGCGAGGACGGGTTTGTGGCTGCTGCGGGGGTCGGGCCCGGTGTCGACGCAGGCACGGATGACGGTGCGCCCGCCGCTGCAAAGGAGGCCGAGTAATGCAAAAGGCAATCTATACCACTGTCGGGATCGACAAGCTCCTGGCGCATGTGCAGGCGCTCAAGGGCGACGGCGCGCGCTTTGTGCAGATGCATGCCGAGCGCTGTGTGGACGACGGATCGTATCGCCTGGTCTATACGTTTATCAACGTCCGCGCTGCGCAAGAGCAGATCGCGCGGGACGGAAACTATGCGATTGAGAATCTGGTGGTCGAGGGTATCGACCAGTACCAGGAGATTCCGTCCATCAGCTCGTACTATCCGGCGGTATTTCCGTTTGAGAACGAGGCCCACGATCTGTTTGGGCTTGCCATCACCGACATGCAGGTCGACTTTAACGGCTTTTTCTACCAGGTCTCAACGGCCGAGCCCATGAGTGTGATCACACCCGAGGTGAAAGCCGCGCGCGAGAAGGCCATGAAGGTCCGCGCCGCCGCCGAGGCCAAGGCGCGCAAGGCCGCAGCCGAGAAGGCCGCTGCCGCTGC
>ENA-OQEN01000493-OQEN01000493.1-human-gut-metagenome-genome-assembly--contig:-NODE-493-length-17220-cov-2.090329_pt1 | contig 17220 bp, 26 predicted proteins | sample MGYA00242791_ERZ504627 | MGnify/ENA primary metagenome ERZ504627 (study PRJEB26092, sample SAMD00036316) | human gut metagenome | host: Homo sapiens | study: EMG produced TPA metagenomics assembly of... | reverse complement strand
CAGCAGCAGACGTTTCTGCTGCGCCATCAGGGGCACCACGGTGCAACTTTCCAGCAGCTGCCGCTCGCACTGCGCCAACAGAGCGCAACGGTCCTTGCCGGTCTGCTGTGCGCTCAGTGCCAGCCGGTCGGCATAAACAGTATCGGCATAGCCGGTCAGGCTGCCGCCCTCAGCGGTGAATTGCTGCAGCATCTGATATGCGCTGCCGCCCTCGGCACGGATGGGCGCAAGGGCAATGGTGTATTTCCCGGCGGCAATGCGGGCATCAAACTCGTCCTGCTCTACCTCTTCCACCGAGAAGAACAGGGAACACTCCTTCTGCCATGCGCTGTTGATCTGGTCGGCCAGTTCGCCCAGCCCGGCGTTCTTGGGCAGCAGCAGGGTCACGCCGGAAAAATCCGAGGTAGCCATGCCCTGCCGCGCAGCCAGATACAGAGCCTTTGGCTCCGGGATGGTGGGCAGGGGATCCCCGGCAGTTTCGCGGTAGTCCAGCCCATCCACGGTCAGACCCTCCGGTACAAGCCCCTTTGCAGCGGCGTACAGGCCGCTGGAGGCACATCGGCGTTTTCCCGGGCAATACCGGCCAGCGCCTGCCGCAGCTGCTGGTTCTGGAACACCGACCCCTCTGCCGCGTTGAAGAGCAGCGCCCATGTGGTGTCGGAATAGCTTACCGTCTGTAAGCTGGTGGCTTCGCCGCTCTCGTCCAGCGCGGCAGAGCATTTGCCATCAGCAATGAGCTGGGCCGCGCTCTTGCCGCTGCCGCTGGTGTCCTGCACCAGACGCAGACTGCCGACCAGCGGGCTTTCCACAGTACGGCGCAAAAACAGGCCGTTTGCCGTCCAGTTGTACAGGTAAAAGCTGCCGCTGGCAAGCGTAGTCTTGGCGGTCAGTCCGTAGGTGCCCCGGGTGCTCTCAAAAAAGGCCTCGTCACAAGGGGCTGCACCGGGCATGGCCAGCTTTGCTAAAAAGTTATCGTCCCGCTCGCTCAGCCGGAACACCAACGTCAGCGGCCCATTGGCCGAAACGCCCAGACTGCTTTCGTCTGCAAGTCCCGCCAGCACGGCGGCGCTGTTCTGAATGGCGGAAAACTCCACCGCATAGGGCGAGGCGGTCTCGGCATGGAAAATGCGCCGGAACGCAAATACAAAATCCTCGGCGGTAATGTCGTACTCTGTGGCGGCACCCTTGGCGGCAGCGTAGGTCAGGCCGTCCTTCAGGGTAAAGGTGTAGGTCAGCCCGTCTGAGGAGACCGTCCACTTCTCACAGAGCCCCGGCACAAGTTCGCCGTCCGGGTCCTTGCGCACCAGCGTGCCGTACAGATTCTCGCAGGCGATGACATCCGATGCACCGGAGGCTACCTGCGGGTCCAGATTTGCGGGGATGCTGTCCACAAACCAAGTAAAGCTGGCAGAGTTTGTGGAGCTGCCACAGCCGGTCAGAGCAAAAAGAAACGCAGCAGCCAGCACCGCTGCGGTAAAACGCAACCATCGTTTCAAAAAGAATAACCTCATTCCGTTTATCTTCGCGCAGAAACGGCAAAAAGCGCTCTGCAACGACAAGTGTAGCAGAAAGCAGCAGAAAAAACAATTGCCTTTTTGTGAATTTATCGGGCTTTTTGAAGCAGACTGTGCGGTTTTCCGTTGCCAATTGCGCGCAAATGGACTATAATGGTACAGCGAAGTGATCCCCGCGCTGCCCGTGCGGCGCGGTGTTATACCATGATCCTATTAGAGGAGGAACTGTTTTTATGCAGAAAGATCAGCAGAAGCTTGCCCAGCTTATTCAGGGCAAAAAGGTCGCCTTTATCGGCGCAGGCGTCAGCCACAAGACCTCATCAAGGAGTTTGTGGAGCTGGGCGCTCATGTGACCCTGTGCGACCAGAAAAAGAGCGTGGAGGACTTTGGCGATTATGCCGCCACCATCCGGGAGCTGGGCATCGACCTGAGCCTTGGCGAAAACTATCTGGACGGCTTCAAGGGACAGGACATCATCATGCGCACCCCGGCTTTGTGGGTTATTTTGAAAAGCCCCTGCAGGATGCCATGGCTGCCGGTACCATGGTCACCAGCGAGGTGGAACTGTTCTTCGATTTCTGCCCCTGCGAGATCGTGGCCGTGACTGGCTCGGACGGCAAGACCACCACCACAACCCTTATCTCCAAATTCTACGAGCCGCAGGCCGCAAGGTGCATTTGGGCGGCAATATCGGCGCAGCACTGCTGCCCATGCTGCCGGAGGTGTCCCCGGAGGATGTGGCTGTGGTGGAGCTTTCCAGCTTCCAGCTGATCAGCATGCACGCAAGCCCCAACATTGCCGTGGTCACCAACGTGACCCCGAACCATCTGGATCACCACAAGGATATGCAGGAATACATCAATGCCAAGCGCAATATCCTGCTGTACCAGAAGCAGCCCTGCCGCGCCGTGTTGGGCTATGAGAACGAGATCAGCCGCTCCATGCAGGCAGACTGCAAGGGCAAGCAGGTGTGGTTCACCCGCCTGCACGATACCGACAACGGTGCCTTCCTGCGCAAGGAGGACGGCATGCTCTGCATGGCCGAGGATGGTGTCGTGACCCCCTTCCTTGCCCAGAAGGATGTCAAGCTGCGCGGTCTGCACAACATTGAAAACCTGCTGGCTGCTGCCGCTGCCGTGTGGGGCGAGGTGCCCGTAGAGGCTATCCGTCAGGTGGGCAGCACCTTACCGGCGTGGAGCACCGCATTGAGCCGGTGCGTACTCTGGACGGCGTGCTGTACTATAACGATTCCATCGGCACCAGCCCCACCCGTACCATTGCCGGTCTGCGCAGCTTTGACCGGAAGGTCATCCTCATCGCGGGCGGCTACGATAAGCACATCCCCTACGAGCCGCTGGCACCGGAGATCATCGCCCACGTCAAAAATCTGGTGCTGATGGGCGCGACTGGCCCCCGCATCGAGCAGGCTGTACGGGAGTGCTCCGGCTTTGACGAAGCCGCTCTGCCCATTCAACACGCAGACAATATGCAGCACGCCGTAGAGCTGGCGCGTGCCGCCGCAAAGCCCGGCGATATCATCATCCTGTCCCCGGCAAGTGCTTCTTTTGACCTGTACCCCAACTTTGAAGTGCGCGGCCGCGAGTTCAAAGATCGTCAACGCGCTCAAGTGATCGCACAGGTAAAGGATGTAAAGCGCCGCACCCGGTTCGCGAATGCCTGCCGGGGTCTGCCGGTGCTGGACGCTCTGCTGCCGCTGGACTGTGCGCTCTTTCGCAAAAGTCAGCCGTGGCGGTTCTACGCGGGCCCCACGCTGGCGCTGGAACTTTCCGGCAGCACGGCATGGCTGGCTGGGCACGCAAACCCCGCAGAATTGGCAGGCTTTTTGTCCTTCTGCGGGTGCGAGAGCGCCATTCTGGACGAAGCCGTTTGCCCGCCGCCGGATGGCTGGCGGAAAGCAGAAACGCTGACCGTGTTCGGGTTGCCGCAGGTGGGCCGCTGCCCCTGCCCGCCGTGGACGAATCTTTGTGGACGCAGCTGACCCTCTGCCGGGAAGCTTCTGCTGCCCGGGTGGCAGAAGCACTTTATCCCGCAGACCTCACCCGGCAGGCAGACTTTTACTCAGAACTGTGCACAAAGCGCAGCCGGGGCAGGGCAGTGGCATGGACGCTGGAGCAGGGAAGTACAGTCGTTTGCACCGTGGGCGCTTATGCCCTGTGCAATGGGCAAGCCTACATGGCCTGCGGGCAGACCGCAGAGCCGCTGCGGGGCAAGGGCATCGGCGGGCGGCTCATTGTGGAAATGGCTAACAGCCTTGCCGCCGAAGGGCTGCGCCCGGTATTCCTCTGTGCACCGGAGCGGGTGCGGTTTTATACCCGCCTTGGCTTTGCAAAACAGGCAGAGTACGCCCGCTATGTGCCCGAGAAATGTTAAAGCTTCTTGCACAAAGAACCCAATAATAACAGGAAGGAACTATCACGTTATAATGTCGATTCTGAACCACTTTTTTGATTATAAGCCCGAGGTGCTGGCGCTGGACGAAAAGGCCATGGAGTTGTGCCAACCCTACTTCCGCCAGATGGAGGAAATCCGGGATTTCAACCAGCTGAAGATGCTCAAGGCCTTTGCCGATACCCAGATGTCCTCCACCGATATGCTGGGCACCACCGGCTACGGCCTGTGGGATACCGGCCGCGCCAAGCTGGAGCAGATTTTTGCGCAGGTCATGGGCGCAGAGGATGCACTGGTGCGCAGCCAGTTCCAAAGCGGCACCCACACGCTGGCGGTGGCGCTGTTCGGTCTGCTGCGGGCAGGGGACACCCTGCTGGCCGCCACCGGCCGCCCCTACGATACGCTGGAGGGCGTCATTGGTCTGGACGGCAAGGGCAGGGGCACCGGCACTCTGATGGACTACGGCGTAAACTATGATGAAGCCCCCCTCAAGGCCGACTTCACCCCGGATTACGACCTGATCGCCAAAAAAGCCCCCGGCGCAAAGGTGTGCCATATCCAGCGCAGCCGCGGCTATTTACAGCGCAACGCCTTTGATCTGGCTACCATCCGCAAAATTGCCGATACCGCCCGCGCCGCAAACCCGGAGATCATCATCTTTGTGGATAACTGCTACGGCGAGTTCACCCAGACGCAGGAGCCCTGTCAGGTGGGCGCGGATATCGCAGTGGGCAGCCTGATCAAGAACCCCGGCGGCGGCATTGCTCCCACCGGCGGCTACATCGTGGGTCGCAAGGATCTGGTGGAACTGTGCGCTTACCGCCTGAACGCCCCCGGCCTTGGCAAGGAGTTGGGCTGCACGCTGGAGACCCCCCGGAATATGTATCTGGCTTCTACTACGCCCCCGGTGTGGTGTGCGAGGCCATTAAGACCGCCATCTACGCCCAGTGTATGCTGGAGCTGCTGGGCAAAAAGCCATCCCACGCTACTGCGAGGCTCACAACGATATCGTCACCTGCTTTGATGCCGGTACGGCAGAGGCGCTCATCGGCTTCTGTCAGGGTATTCAGGCTGCCAGCCCCGTGGACAGCTACGCCGCCCCGGAACCCAGCCCGGAGCCGGGCTACACCGACGAGGTGGTCATGGCCAGCGGCAGCTTTACGCAGGGCAGCACCATCGAGCTTTCCTGCGACGGTCCTCTGCGCGCCCCTTATACCTGTTATTTGCAGGGCGGCTTGAACTTTGCCGCCAGCCGCGCCGGTGTGCTGCTGGCTGTCCAGAAAGCTTATTTTAAGGAGTAATGTTTGCCCTGCGGGCAGGATATCATTATAACAAAAGGAGCTATCGCACAACACGCTGCGATAGCTCCTTTTTTCCCTCTATACACAAAGTAACACACAAATAAACGCTTACACGGCACGGGCCTGCATGGCGGGGATCGGCTCGATCATAGCCGGGTGCATCCCCTCACGGTAGTCCAGATCTCCCTGATCCAGACCACGCAGCAGCACCTCTGCGGTAGCAATGTTGGTGGCAATGGGTACGCTGTGCATATCGCACAGGCGCAGCAGATTCTGTTCGGTCAGGCTGGCGGCATCGGCCTTCAGCGGGTCGCGGAAGAACAGCACCAGATCCACTTCATCACAGGCAACGCGGGAGGTGATCTGCTGTACACCGCCCAGCTTGCCGGAAAGGTAGCAGTGCACCGGCAGACCGGTAGTCTGGGCAAGCATCCGGCCGGTGGTACCGGTGGCGATAACATTATTGCGGGAAAGGATGGCACTGTAAGCGGTACAGAACTGCAGAGCCAGTTCTTTGCGGGAATCGTGGGCAAGAATTGCGATCGTCATAGGATGCTCTCTCCTTTACTTATTTTTACAATGCACCAGTTATGATGTACGAATTTTGAAATCCTGTGAAACGGGAGTGAAATCGATATCAAATCTTACACTATAGTTTTACCGCACAAAAAAAGCTCTGTCAAGAGAAAATTTTGCTTTTTTGACCTATAAAAACATAAAAGTACTACTTTTACATTGTGAGAAACGGCGAATTCTTGGATACATACCGCTATCCAAGAACGCTCGTTTTATGGGAAAGGTGAAAATTTTTCAGTTTTCATATTCATTTTAAAATACAGTCCATCCCGGTAAAACAAAAATACAGGCCGAAGCAGCTTGCATCGGCCTGTACAGGAAATTTTTTTCAACTGTGAAAAACTTGCTCTGCCGCGCCCGCAGGCCGGACAGAATTGTAAAAAAATTATGAAGAAGCCGGGGCAGGGGAGATCAGCGAATCTGCCCGTCACCGTGGATAACGTACTTGTAGCTGCAAAGTTCCTCCAGCCCCATGGGACCCCGGGCGTGCAGCTTCTGGGTAGAGATGCCCATCTCACAGCCCAGACCAAACTCGCCGCCGTCGGTAAAGCGGGTGGAGCAGTTCACATACACAGCGGCGCTGTCTACCGCAGCGGTGAACCGGTCGGCGTCTGCCTGCGTCTGGGTCAGGATGGCCTCGCTATGGCCGGTGGAGTGCTGCGCAATGTGGGCAATGGCCTCATCTACACTGTCCACCACCCTGACGGCAAGGATGTAGTCCAAAAACTCGGTGTCAAAGTCCACAGGGTCGGCAGGCGTGCCGGGAATGATGCGGCGGCGCGTGCGTCCAGCCGCAGCTCTACCGGCAGCTTGCCCGCAGCCACGCGGTCGGGGCCAAGACGCTGTGCAAGCTTGGGCAGAAACTCCTGCGCAATGGCAGAGTGCACTAGACACACCTCCTCGGCGTTGCACACGCTGGGGCGGCTGGCCTTGGCGTTTTCAATAATATCCAGCGCCTTGGCTGATCAGCGGTGTCGTCCACAAAAATGTGGCAGATGCCGGTACCGGTTTGGATGCAGGGCACCTTGGCGTTTTCCACGCAGGCGCGGATCAGCCCTGCGCCGCCCCGGGGGATCAGCAGATCCACATAGCCCACGGCGGTCATCAGGGCGTTGGCAGAGGCGTGGGTGGTGTCCTCGATCAGGCAGACCGCGTTTTCCGGCAGGCTGTTCTCCCGCAGTCCCTGCCGCAGCGCCTGTACAATGGCGTTGGCGCTGCGCCATCCTCCTTGCCGCAGCGCAGGATGCAGGCGTTGCCGCTCTTGATGGCAAGGGCGGCGGCATCGCTGGTCACGTTGGGACGGCTCTCGTAGATGATAGCAATCACACCCATGGGCACGGCGGTCTTTTCGATCACCAGCCCGTTGGGGCGCTCCACCCGCTTCAGCACCCGGCCCACCGGGTCGGGCAGGGCAGCGACCTCTTCAATGCCCTTTGCCATGGCGCGGATGCGCTCCTCGGTCAGGGCAAGACGATCCAGCATCACCTCGCTGATATGTCCCTTTGCAGCGGCCATATCGTCGGCGTTGGCGGCAAGGATAGCCGTCATGTTTGCCGGGCTGCACAGCTGCGCAGCCATACTGCACAGTGCCTGTGCGCGGCTGGCGCTATCAGCCAGTGCCAGCGCAGCCTTTGCCCCGCGGGCGGCTTCCAGAATTTCCTGTGTGGTCATAGCTCAAACCTCCTGTGTGGACAGCACGGGCTGCTTGTGCCCGGCAAAACGGGTGCCGATGGGCTTGCCCGCAGCGATATCATACAGCAGTTCCGGGTGTGCGCCGTTGGCAATGACCATATCTGCGCCGCTGCCGGTCACCATGCGGCAGCCCGCAGCTTAGTGGCCATGCCGCCGGTGCCAGTGCGGAGCCTGCACCGTCTGCCAGCGCCATCACCTCCGGGGTGATCTCCTCCACCAGCGGGATCAGTGCCGCATCCGGGTGGGTGTGGGGGTTCGCAGTGTACAGGCCGTCGATGTCGCTCAGCAGCACCAGCAAGTCGGCCTTGCAGCAGCAGGCCACAATAGCAGCCAGCGTGTCATTGTCGCCAATGGAGGTGATCTCATCGGTGGCAACGCTATCATTTTCATTGATGATGGGCAGTGCACCCAGTTCCAGCAGACGGGTCAGGGTGTTCTGGATGTTCACCCGGCGCTCGGTGTGCTCCACGTCCACGCCGGTAAGCAGGATCTGCGCTACCGTGTGATCATAGGCACTGAACAGCCGGTCGTAGGTGTACATCAGCTCGCACTGCCCCACGGCAGCGCAGGCCTGCTTGGTGGTGGTATCCTTTGGGCGTGCAGGCAGCGAAAGCTTGCCTACGCCCATGCCGATAGCGCCGGAGGATACCAGAATGACCTCGTGTCCCTCGTTTTTTAAATCGCTCAATACCTTGACCAGTTCCTCTGCATGGCGGATGTTCAGCCGCCCGGTGGGGTATGCCAATGTGGAGGTGCCCACTTTCACAACGATGCGCATGATTCCATTAACCCTTTCCCATTTCCTTTGTTTTGTCGTAAGCAGCCAGCACGGCATCCATCACCGCACCGCGCAGCCCATGTTCTTCCAGTACCCGCACGCCCTGAATGGTGCTGCCGCCGGGGCTGCACACAGCATCCTTCAGCGCACCGGGGTGCTTGCCGCTTTCCAGCACCAGCTTTGCGCTGCCCAGTACCATCTGTGCGGCGTATTCCTGTGCCTTTGCCCGGGGCAGACCGCAGGCCACGCCGCCATCGGCCAGCGCTTCAATAACTGGTACACCCATGCCGGGCCGCAGCCGGAGACGCAGCTTGCGGCATCAATCATGCCCTCGGCTACGGCGTCCAGCCGCCCGGCGGGAGCCATCAGCTGGCAGAATGCAGCCTCTTCCTCGGCGGTTACGTTGGCAGAGCAATACTGGATCATGCCTTCGCCTACCGACGCCGGGGTGTTGGGCATGATGCGGATGACAGGGTAGTCGCCGCCCGCCATCTCTTGAATGCGTGCCACCGGCAGGCCGGCGGCCATGGTGCACAGCACGAACGCTTGGTGCGCTCGGCAAGGATGAACCGCAGGGGCTCCAGCATGGCTTCCATCATCTGGGCTTTACCGCCAGAAAGATCAGGTCGCAGTTCCCGGCCACCTCGGCGTTGGTGGCGGTCTGACAGCCCAGTTCTGCAGCCAGTGCTTCGGCCTTGGCCGCCGTGCGGTTGGCCAGAAATACATTCTCAGGCTCGGTAGCCTTGCACACAGCGCGGGCAATGGCACCGCCCATGTTTCCACAGCCTAAAAACCCAATGGTTTTCATCATAATAATAACCCTCCCTCGGCAGGTATGCACTGCATAAAATTCTGCTTCTTATTCATTCTAAGCAACCGCTGGGAGAAAATCAAGACTTTTGTCTTATTTTTGGCGGGCAGATTGAAAAACAGCACCTTCGCGGCGGGCAGCGCACACACAAACTTCATAAAAAGGTAAGAATCTCTACTTGAAATAAGGTCGTATTTTGCGGTAAAATAAACTATGGGGTATCATTTACGGAAACGGCAGAGGAGTCTGCCGGGAAAGGATGGGTTTTTGTGTCACAAACGACAAAACGGGCACTGGAGGCATCTTTCAAGAAGCTGCTGCTGGAAAAGCCCCTGAACAAAATTACGATCAACGATATCACCGAGGACTGCGGGGTCAACCGCATGACCTTTTATTACCATTTCAAGGATATTTACGATCTGGTGGACTGGATCTTGGCGGAGGATGCCGCCAAGGCAATGGAAGGCCGCCGGGGTTTTGGTACATGGAGCGAAGCCTATCTGGACGTTCTGCGCCAACTGCAGGATAACAAGACCCTTGTGCTCAACGTTTACCGCTCGGTGGGCAGGGAACAGGTGGAGCAGTACCTTTATAGGCTGCTGGACCCCATCCTGAAGGATTTTGCGGACCGTGAATGCCACGATATCACCGTGCAGGACGCAGATAAGCAGTTTGTTGTCGATTTTTACAAGTATGCACTGGTGGGTATGACGCTGGAATGGACGCCGGGATATGAGAGGCGACCCCAAGAAGATGGTGGAGCGCGTGAGCACCATGATCCACGGGGATTTCCGCCGGGCGCTGTGCCGCCTGAGCAGCGGCAGCTTGAAAATAGAGGAATGATGTGCTTTGTGGCTGTGCGGCTTCAATAAAATTTTATCAAAGGATACGCGTGATGGGTTTTCCATCACGGCGTATTTTCTGTTTATGGCACAAAAACGCGCAAAGTGGTAGGATGTGGTCAAGCAAAATAAGGATTTCCAAAGGAATCATTTCGGGAGGAAAAAGTTATGAATACATCTCTTGATAATCTGACTCACAAGATGCAGCGTGCTGCGCTTGGTAAAATAGTGGACGTGGCGCTTTCCCGCGCCGAGCAAGACCGTGAAAAAACAATGTGCCAGCTGGTAGATGCTGCAAAGCAGTTCTACGGCAGCGGCTTCAGCGACGAGACCTACGAGAACGCCAAAAAGGTGCTGACCGACCCCAATAGCAAGTGGACGAAACTCATCAACTGCGTGCTGGACCAGACCGACCCCCATGTGGCGCGTACCACCGCGCTGAATCTGGGGTACGAAGCCTTCTTCCGCGGCACTAAGATGATCCGTGAGAACCGCGTCAAGTACCAGTGCAACATCCCTTGGCTGATTTTGTTCGACCCCACCTCTGCCTGCAATATGCACTGCGTGGGCTGCTGGGCAGGCGAGTACGGCCACAAGAACAACCTCAGCTTTGAGGATATGGACAAGATCGTCACGCAGGGCAAGGAGCTGGGCGTGTACCTGTATATGCTGACCGGCGGCGAGCCGCTGGTGCGCAAGAAGGACGTGCTCAAGCTGGCAGAAAAGCACAACGATGTGCAGTTTGCCATCTACACCAACTCCACCCTCATCGACGAGCCTTCTGTGAAGAAGTGCAGCGTCTGGGCAATATCGCTTTATGCTGTCCATCGAGGGCACCCCGGAGACCAACGACGCCCGCCGCGGCGAAGGCACTATGCCGCTGTGATGCACGCCATGGATCTGCTCAAGAAGTACGGCATTATCTTCGGCACCTCCATCTGCTACACCCGCCAGAACATCGAGGCCGTCACCAACGATGCGTTCATGCGGCTCCTTTGCGAGAAGGGTGCACACTTCGGCTTCTACTTCCACTATATGCCGGTGGGCAATGAGGCCGCCCCGGAGCTGATGCCCACCCCGGAACAGCGCAAGTATATGATCGACCGTATCCGCTATCTGCGCTCTTCTGCGTGCGATATCCCGTTCTACCCCATGGACTTCCAGAACGACGGCGAGTTCGTGGGCGGCTGCATCGCCGGCGGCCGCAACTACTTCCACATCAACTCTGCCGGTGACGCCGAGCCCTGCGTGTTCATCCACTACTCCAACGCCAATATCCACGACCAGTCTATTCTGGAAATTCTGCACAGCCCGCTGTTCATGGCTTACCACAACGGTCAGCCCTTCAACAAGAACCATCTGCGTCCCTGCCCGATGCTGGAAAACCCCGAGCTGCTGGAAAAGATGGTGCACGAGACCGGTGCCCACAGCACCGACCTGCAGTCTCCGGAAAGCGTTGAGCACCTGTGCGAGAAGTGTAAGCTTACGCCGCCGACTGGCAGCCCACCGCTGATGAGATCTGGTCTCACCACAAGATCCGCGAGAGCCGGTATGAGAACTATAAGGACTGGAAGCCTTCTCAGCCGCAGGACTGAACTGAAACCTGATTCAAAACAATAACAAGACCCCCGCCCTGTGTTCCTGCCCGGAACATAAGGCGGGGGTTTTGCTGTGTAAACTGGAATTTTTTACTTCTTCATCTTAGGCGCAATAAGCAGCACGACTGTTACAAGGAAATATAAACCATACAGTAACCAAGTAATGGTATTGTTCCAAGGAAAACTCATTTCTGGATGGTTCAATGCAAACATTATAAATATAACAGCTATAATCAACATTAGCAAACCGATAATCCTTGACGTGCTCTTTTTCATGTAAATCACCTCGTCAAATTTGACCTATAATACGTTAAAAATGCCCCGCATCGGAAGTGCTCTGATGCGGGGCAGGGAAGGTTTACTGGTTCTCAGCAGGTTGCGGTGCAGCGGGCTGTGCGGCTGCATCGTCTGTGGGGTCGCCGAACTGGTCGTGATAGCTGTTCAGCAGGGTCAATTCCTGATTGCGCTGCAAGCCGTGGATGACCAGCTTTTTGATGACATCGTAGATAACGGCAAACAGCGGCACACCCACGATCATGCCCACAAAGCCCCACAGGCCGCCAAACAGCAGAATGGCGAACAGTACCCAGAAGCTGGAAAGACCGGTGGTGTTGCCCAGAATTTTGGGTCCGATGATGTTGCCGTCCAGCTGCTGCAAAACCAGCACGAACAGCACGAACCACAGCGCCTTGATGGGGCTCTGGATGAGGATGAGCAGCGTGGCGGGAATGGCACCGATGAAGGGGCCGAAGAAGGGGATCACGTTGGTCACACCAATGATCACCGATACCAGCAGCGCACTGGGGAACTTGAAAATCAGGCAGCCGATATAGCACAGCACGCCGATGATGCAGAGTCCATGATCTTGCCGTTGATGAAGCCGCCGAACATCCGGTCTGCGTACTTCACTTCCTCAGTAATCAGCTGCGCCCAGCGGGGGCGGACGATGCTGTGCAGCACCAGCTTGCCCTGCTGGACGAACCGCTTGCGGCTGGCCAGCATATACACCGCCACGATGATGCCGATGATCAGGTTCTTGGCCACCGTCACCACGTTCAGCACACCAATGGCTGCGCCGCTTACAATGTTCTGCATGGAGGGCAGCAGGGTGTTCTTAAGCCATGTGTTCCATGTGTCCAGATTGGTATTCAGGGCAGCGTAGGCTGAATTGAGCAGCTCCGTGATCTGTTCGTTCTTTTCAATAAACTCCAGATGGTTTGCCCAGTTCATGAACTTTGTAATGTTGGCCTGCGCGGTGTAGTACAGGGTAGTCACGCTGGTGATCAGCTGCGGCACGATCATCATGACAAGCGCATACACCAGCAAAAGCCCGAACAGGATGGTAAGCGCCACGGACAGCGCGTTGATCAGACCGTTCATCTTTTCCGGGATGAACCGGCGCAGAAAGTTTTCGATGCTGTTGCACACCGGCTTGAGCAGATAGGCAATGACGGCACCGTAGATAAAGGCATCAAGATGCCGGTCAGGGTAGAGATGGCCGAGCCGAAGCCGTCAAAGCGGTAAATAAGGAAAAAGAAGATGATGCTCAGTGCAATGGCACCAAACCCTGCGAGCATCCCATAGAGATACGGTTTGATGTGCGGCTTTTTGTCCATCATGACAAACTCCATTCCTGCTGCGGGCAGCGGGAATACCCACAGCGCTTATTAAATTTTGTTGCTTCTGCGCCAGATGTGCAGCTTTTCAGCCTCGCGGATCAGCTCCTCGCGGAAGTCCGGGTGTGCCACGCTGATCAGAGCCTCGGCCTTTTCCCAAGAGGTCAAGCCCTTCAGGTTCACGCAGCCATACTCGGTGCACAGATAGTGCACGTTGGCGCGGGTGTCGGTAACGATGCTGCCATTCTCCAGCGTGGGACGGATGCGGCTTTCCAGCTGACCGGTCTTTTTATTAAAGAAGGTGGAGGACAGGCAGATAAAGCTCTTGCCACCCTTGGAAAGGTATGCGCCCAGCACGAAGTCCAGCTGACCGCCTGCGCCGGAAATGTGCTTCACACCGGCGCTCTCGGCATTCACCTGACCAAACAGGTCGATATCCACGGCATTGTTGATGGAAATAAAGTTGTCCAGTGCGGAAATGCTGCGGATGTCGTTGGTGTAGTCCACCGGGGCAGACATACACTCCGGGTTATCGTTCAGGTAATCGTACATCTTCTGGGTGCCGGCACCAAAGGCGTAGACCTGACGGCCCTTGTCCAGCTGCTTGCGGCTGCCGTTGATCTTGCCGGCCTTGGCAATATCCACAAAGGCATCCACATACATTTCGGTGTGCACGCCAGATCCTTCAGATCGCTCTGCGCGATCAGCCCGCCGATGGCGTTGGGCATACCGCCGATGCCCAGCTGCAGGCAGGCACCGTTGGGGATCTGCGGCACAATGAGGTTGGCTACCTTCAGGTCAACCTCGGTAGCGGCACCGGCAGCTGCCATCTGGCCGATGGGGGGATTTGCGCCCTCCACGATGCCGCTTACCTGAGAAACGTGTACGCAGTTCTCCATGCCGCCAAGGCAGCGCGGCATATTGGTGTTGACCTCCACGATGATCTTCTTGGCCTTTTCGCACACAGCACCCAGATGCGAAGCGCTGGGACCGAAGTTGAAGTAGCCATGCTCGTCCATGGGGGTCACCTGAAATACTGCCACGTCCACGGGGTCGCTGCTCTCGCGGTAGTAGCGGGGCAGCTCAGAGTAGCGGATGGGGGAGTAGAAGGAGAAACCTTGCGCAATGGCCTTGCGCTCAATGCCGCCCATGTGCCAGCTGTTCCAGGTCATGTGGGCAGCAGGGTCGTCGATCTGGAAGATCTCCGGCACCCACATCAGGATGCCGCCCCGGAAGTTGACTCCTTCCAACTCCGGCAGGCGTTTTGCCAGCTCGGCGTCCACGGCCACAGGGGTGTTCACAGCCCAGCCGTAATCCACCCAGTCGCCGCTTTTGACCAGAGCGGCAGCCTGCGCAGCAGTCATAAGCTTCTGTGCGTACAGTTCCTTGCAATCCATTATAAACCATCCTCTCTTAAAATACATAAAAGAATTGTAAACAATTCTGTGCGGACAAATTATGCAGCTGTTTTAAGCCTGTTTTGCGGAATGCACACCGTTTTGCCACATCTGTATGGTAACCTTATAAACAAGGCAGCAGTGTGTACTCCGCTCTGCGCAGAACAGCTCAACTTAGTTATAACATTAACAAAGTGTAGAATCAATAGTTTTGGCTAAAAAACAGTCAGTATAGCATAATGAACAGTTTTCTTAGCTTTATGTGGGGATTGTTTGGTACGCAAAAAACAAAAAAGTTGAGAAAAAGACTTGATAAAATTTTGACGATGTGCTTTACTAATAGCGTGGGAAGCAACTGCGGAGCAGTGCGGGATGATTCGTTTAAAATTTAACGATAAAACGCACCGCAGCAGTTTCAGGTTGCACCCAGGGCTGGAAAGTGCTATCATGGCAGAACCACATCGCGCTTAGTAATTACAGCGCACAAGGAGGACACTGACCGATGGCAACAGCAGTTTATCCCGGGTCGTTCGATCCGGTCACCAAGGGACACCTTGATATCATCAAACGCGCAGCAAAGATCAACGACCACCTCATTGTGGCGGTGCTGATCAACAGCGCCAAGCATCCGCTGTTCACAGTGGAAGAGCGGGTGGCTATGCTACAGGAATGCTGCAAGAACATCCCCAACGTGACCGTGGAAAGTTTCGACGGCCTGACCGTGGAGTTCGCAAAAAAGCGTCACGCATCCGTAATGGTGCGGGGGCTGCGGGCGGTAACGGACTTTGAAAACGAGATTCAGCTTGCGCAGACCAACCACGCACTGATGCCCGGCATCGAGACCATGTTCCTTGCCACCAGCATCAAATGGAGTTATCTTTCCTCCACCATCGTAAAGGAAGCGGCGTACTACGGCAGTGACATCAGCAAGTTCGTCACACCCAATGTGGAAAAAGCCGTCAGCGAAAAATACGCACAGCTCCGGGAGAGGGAAAAATCTGATACCGCAAAAATGCCGCAGGGCGTTTTGATAAATGGGTAACCAATAAGTAACACACATACACAATTCAGGAGGCTATTCACATGAAAAAGATCGTTATCGCATCTGCATGCCGCACCGCTATCGGCAAGTTCGGTGGCACTCTGGCCAACGTTCCCGCTACTGAGCTGGGCTCCATCGTCATCAAGGAGGCTCTGAACCGTGCAAACGTCAAGCCCGAGCAGGTCGATCATGTTTACATGGGCTGCGTCATTCAGGCTGGTCTGGGCCAGAACGTCGCTCGTCAGGCTGCCCTGAAGGCTGGCCTGCCCATCGAGACCCCCGCTGTCACCGTCAACGTGGTCTGCGGCTCTGGTCTGAACTGCGTGAACATGGCTGCTCAGATGATCGAGCAGGCGATGCTGATATCGTTGTTGCAGGCGGCATGGAGAACATGGACATGGCTCCCTTCGCACTGCAGAAGGCTCGCTACGGCTACCGCATGGGCGCTCCCATGGGCAAGAGCGAGATCGTGGATACCATGGTCAACGATGCACTGTGGGATGCCTGCGGCTTCAACAAGCACATGGGCATGACCGCTGAGAACGTCTGCACCAACGAGACCTACCAGAAGAAGTACGGCTACAGCCCCATCACCCGCGAGATGCTGGACGAGTTCTCATACAACAGCCAGCTGAAGGCTGACAAGGCCATCAAGGACGGCGCTTTCAAGGACGAGATCGTTCCCGTTGTCATCAAGGGCAAGAAGGGCGACACCGTGTTTGATACCGACGAAGGCCCCCGCATGAGCTCCATGGAGGTTCTGGGCAAGCTGAAGCCCTGCTTCAAGAAGGACGGCATCGTCACCGCCGCCAACTCCTCCGCCATCAACGACGGCGCTGCTGCTCTGGTCGTCATGAGCGAGGAGAAGGCTAAGGAGCTGGGCGTGAAGCCTCTGGCAACCTGGGTCGCCGGTGCTCTGGCAGGCGTTGAGCCCGAGGTCATGGGTCTGGGCCCCATCGCTGCTACCAAGAAGGTCATGGCCAAGACCGGCATGACCGTTGCTGATATGGATCTGGTCGAGGCCAACGAGGCATTCGCAGCACAGTCCATCGCTGTCGGCGAGGCTCTGGGCTTCGATAAGGACAAGCTGAACGTCAACGGCGGCGCAATCGCTTTGGGTCACCCGGTCGGCGCTTCCGGCGCTCGTATCCTGGTCACCCTGCTGTACGCTATGAAGCACCGTGGTGCTCACAAGGGTCTGGCTACTCTGTGCATCGGCGGCGGCATGGGCTGCGCTACCATCGTTGAGATGGACTAAGCACTCTTTCTCTGAATCCTGATTGAACCACAGACCCGGAGCGCCGGAGGGAACCGGAGAGCCCTCCTGCGTTCGGGGGCTGTTTTGAAAAAACTGAACTGTATGAAATGGAGGTTTTCACAATGGCATTTGTAAAAACCGAGGTGCAGGGCGCTGTTGAGATCATTACCATCGACCGTCCCAAGGCACTGAACGCCCTGAACCCCGAGGTTCTGGCTGACCTGAAGGCTGCTTTTGAGGCAGTCGATCAGGAGACTGTCCGCTGCATCGTTCTGACCGGCGAAGGCGACAAGAGCTTCGTTGCTGGTGCTGATATCGGTTCTATGAGCACCATGACTAAGGCAGAAGGCGAGCCTTCGGCAAGCTGGGCAATGATGTGTTCCTGA
>ENA-OQEN01000492-OQEN01000492.1-human-gut-metagenome-genome-assembly--contig:-NODE-492-length-17236-cov-1.719563_pt1 | contig 17236 bp, 24 predicted proteins | sample MGYA00242791_ERZ504627 | MGnify/ENA primary metagenome ERZ504627 (study PRJEB26092, sample SAMD00036316) | human gut metagenome | host: Homo sapiens | study: EMG produced TPA metagenomics assembly of... | reverse complement strand
CCGATGCAGGATCGCAGACAGGATAGAAGTCAAAGAGACACAGGGAAGATCCTTCAGATCTGTCACAGCCAGGGCAAAATAAAAATAGACAAAATCCAAATCGTTAAAGATGGAATTCTGGCAGAAGGAATTGTACGACTAAAAGTGCTGTATATTGTAGAAAATGATGAAATGCCGTTTTATTCCATGGAAGCAATGCTGCCGTTCAGTCACGTAGTTGAAGCCAAAGGCATTACAGAAAACAGTGTATATTATCTGCATACGGAACTGGAACAGCTTTCAACGACAATGGTAGACAGCAATGATATTGAGATCCGGGCGACGATAGGACTGAATGTGCTTGTGATCCAGTGCAGTGAGGAGATGATCCTTGAAAAAATTGAAGAAATTCCACTGGATCAGGAAAAATCCGGAATATGCCGGGAATTACAGTGTATATCATGAAACCAGGTGATACATTGTGGAATATTGCGAAAAAATTTTATACAACGGTGGAGGAGATCATGCAGATGAATGATCTGGACGGGGATGAGGTATCTTCCGGAACACCACTTCTTCTGGTGAAAAAAGTCGAAGAATAATATTGAATTTAGTATGAAAATCGGCTAAAATATAGCCAGATCATGTTTGTATACAAAGTACAAAGGAACGAAAAGTACAAAGGATGGAAGGTGAATTTATGCGTTTACGTGCAATGGCCAAGATTAATCTGGGACTGGATGTTCTTCGCAAAAGAGAGGATGGATATCATGAGGTTCGAATGATCATGCAGACGATCCAGATGTATGATCTTCTGGATATCCGGAAGAAGGAAGAACCGGGGATCTCCTTATCTACCAATCTTCCATATGTCCCGTCAGATGAAAGAAATCTGGTATATAAAGCAGCAAAACTTCTTATGGATGAATTTGATATCAAAGAAGGCCTTTCTATGAAGCTGACGAAATTTATTCCGGTGGCAGCTGGTATGGCTGGAGGAAGCTCGGATGCAGCTGCAGCATTTGTAGGAGTGAATCGCCTGTTTCGTCTTGGATTAAGTGAAGAGGAACTGATGAAGAGGGCAGTACAGGTTGGTGCGGATGTTCCGTATTGTGTTATGCGTGGAACTGCACTTGCAGAAGGAATTGGAGAGAAGCTGACCAGACTTCCGGGACTGCCGAAATGCTATGTGTTGGTTGGTAAACCGGGAATCAATGTTTCCACAAAACTTGCCTATGAAAATCTTCATCTGGATCAGATTCAGTCGCACCCGGATATTGATGGAATGATCAGTGACATTGAGAATCAGGATCTTCACAGTCTTACTGCGAAAATGCAAAATGTTTTTGAACCGGGAATCATCAGTCAGTATCCGGTTATTCAGGAGATTAAAGATCTTATGGAAGCGAACGGTGCGCTTAAGGCAATGATGAGCGGAAGCGGACCGACCGTCTTTGGAATATTTGATGACCGCAGTAAACTTCGGGAAGCTACGGAAGCGCTTCGCAACAGTCATCTGGCGAAAACTGTATTTGCAACACAGATATACAATAAAAAGTAAGAAAGGGGAAGTACTTATGATAAATGATTTTTCTGTAGACATGAATGAATATCTGCCATTACGCGATGTTGTATTTAATACACTCCGTAAAGCAATTTTAAAAGGTGAACTGAAGCCAGGAGAACGACTGATGGAAATTGCACTTGCAGAACGTCTTGGTGTCAGCAGGACTCCGGTAAGGGAAGCTATGCGAAAACTGGAACTGGAAGGTCTGGTTGTGATGATTCCCCGAAGAGGTGCACAGGTTGCCAATATCACAGAAAAAGATCTGAATGATGTTCTGGAAGTTCGAATTGCTCTGGAAAATCTTTCTATTGAAAATGCATGTGCACGTATGACAGAGGAACAGCTGGCGGAATTGTGGAAAGCGGCCAAAGACTTCGAAGCAACTATGGCAGAGGGTAATCTGGTCAAGCTTGCAGAGGCCGATGTGGCATTTCACGAAGTGATTTATAAATCTTCTGATAACAGAAGACTGAATCAGGTATTGAATAATCTTCGGGAACAGATTTATCGTTATCGTGTGGAGTATCTGAAGGATGAAGAGACAAGAAATCTTCTCGTCAAAGAACATGAAGAAATTTACGAAGCAATCCGTAATCGTGATGTAAAACAGGCACAGGAGATTTCCTATCAGCATATTGAGAATCAGCGGGAGGCAATCATACGGTCTATCCGTGAAGAGACACAGAACCGACAGGTTCATAAATAGAACGGTCAGCAGTGTCTGCACACATAAAATCTTATAATCTGGTTATTCTAAAAGAGATGCATAAAGTGTATCTCTTTTTTTATTCTCAATTTTATTATAGCAGTTATCTGCCTTCAGGAGGAAATGATGAGAGAAGCAGTAGAAGGATCAGTAGAAGGATCAGTAAAAGAAACAGAGCAGATCAGGATTTCGTCAAATCTGAGGGATAATGAGATATATATCCGAAAGCAATGCGAAAATTGTGCAGATATTCTGGTACGTCCGATGCGTCTGGGAGAAGATCGTAAAGTGGACTGCCTTATGGTTTATATTGAAGTTACGGTATCGAATATGATGCTGGATGATTCAGCGATTGGAAAAATGATCAATCATTTCTGGAAAATACCGCCGGAAAAAATACAGGAATTTCTCAAAAATAACAGTCTGGGCATTGCAGATGTGCAGAAACTGGAAAATATGGATGAAGTTTTTGGAGCAATCCTGTCTGGAAATGCAGTGTTTTTTATAGATGGTTACAATAAGGCAATGAAAATCTCCAGCAAAGGGTATCCGGATATGGGAGTCTCTGAGGCAGAATCAGAAAAGGTATTGCGTGGTTCCAGGGAAGGTTTCTCGGATTCAGTAAAAACAAATTCTGCGCTTGTACGCAAAAGGATCCGTGATACCCGAATGAAAGTAGAAGAATATCAGAGTGGAGTCCGTTCCAATACAACGATTCAGATACTGTATATCGAAGATCTGGTACATGAAGAACTTCTGGAAGAGGTCAAAAACAGGCTGGAGGAATACAAAATAGATGGAATTCTGGACAGTGGAATGCTGGAACAGCTGACTGAGAAACCCTGGTATTCGCCTTTTCCGCAGTATCAGGTGACGGAACGCCCGGATCGGACGGCACTGGAACTTCTCAATGGAAAAATCGCACTTCTGTGTGATAATTCTCCGTCTGCCCTGATCCTGCCAGGTGCATTCAGCAGTTTTATGGAGAGCAGTGAAGACTGGTATCATCATTTTGAGATGGCAACATTTCTTCGAATACTGCGTTATCTGGCATTGCTGACAGCAACATTGCTTCCGGGATTGTATCTGGCAGTGATCCGGTTTCATACACAGATATTGCCAACGAATCTTTTGCTGTCTTTTGCAGATGCAAGGGAGGGAGTACCTTTTTCAAGTGTGACAGAACTGGTTTTACTGGAACTCGCTTTTGACTGATACGGGAAGCCGGAGTCCGGGTACCCGGTGCACTTGGAAATGCAATCGGAATAGTAGGCGGCCTGATCATAGGAGATGCGGCAGTCAGTGCCAATCTGGTAAGTCCTATTGTTGTTATGATCGTACACTTACGGCACTTGGATCTATGGTCATACCGGATGAAGAATTTGCAGCTGCTTTTCGCCTGCTGAAATATGGATTTTTGATTCTGGGAGGCTATCTTGGAATATATGGAGTTGTCCTTGGCATCTATCTTACAGTATCACATCTGTCAGGCCTGTTGAGCTTTGGAATACCGTATCTGGTGCCTTTTGTGGAAGAACAATCCGTTAGACAGACAGGTAATGGTATTTTTCGAATACCTTTCAAAGCCAGAAAATACAGGCCGGTCTATGCAAGAAAGGAACAGAGTATCCGTCTGCGAAAGATTACAGACAGGAAGGGGCGTGAGTCATGAAGTATGCAGAAAACAATCGTATATCACACAGACAGTTGTATCATCAGATTATACTTTCTTTTCTTGCACCACTTCTGATCTGTATTCCGGGATATAACGGAGAACAGGGACTGTCTGGAGCAGTGGGCATCATGGCTGCAGTTCTGATCCTTTTGCTGTATGTCTTTTTTCTGATGAGAACTTCTTACTGTTATGCAGATCCTGTAAAAATAATGGGAAAGCTGAAAGGCAGCCTGTTGGGAATCTTTTTTTTAATATATCTGATCATGACAGGTGTTTATATTCTTTCACTCATTGAGCAGATCGTACCGGTGTGGGCAGTATCAGGGATTGCAACCGGATGGCGTGATTTTCTGGGCGGTTGTAGTCTGTGCATATGGGGCAGATCATGGGATGCAGCGCAGAGGCGGATGGCCGGTGTCTCGGAGGAATTTTTTTATTTGTGATCATACTTATGCTGTTGTTGTGTATCGGGCAGGGGAATGCAGAATATTTGAAAGAAATGCTGCGGGAAAGTCGATTGTGGGGAAAGGAGATCGTTTACAGCACATATGATATGGTGTGTGCTTTTTCGGGAATCAGCCTTCTTCCGTTTGTATTGCAGAATGTTGAAAAAAGAGGAAATTCCGGAAAAATCGTAACATCGGCCATTCTTACAGTCAGCGGAATTTTACTGCTTATTCTTTTTATCCTGCCTTCTGTATTGGGGTGGGGACGGATACAGAAAGAACTTTATCCGGTCCTTCCGCTGATGGCAGGAGCAGACCTGCCGGGAAATGTACTTGCCAGGTTTGATGTACTCTGGATTGGTTTTTTATTGTACGGGCTTTTTTTTGCACTGGGAAGCTGTTTCCATTACGGAATCCGTATACTGGATACGGTGCATCTGAGAAGTGGAAAATACTGGCTTCCATAGTAATCTATGCGTTTTCTTTTGTCAGATAGATGACAGAGGGATCGCAGATTTCTACAAAATGTATCTGGGAACATTTTTTGTTCCGGGACTGGTGCTGATCCAGATCTGTCTGCTTTTCCGGGGACAGAAAAAGAGAAGAAAAAAACAGCTTCTGCAGTGGCTGTTTTAATGGTATTTATTCTGAGCTGTACCGGTTGTGCGGAATAGAACCGGAAAAGAGAATGTATCCGCTGGCTATGGGAGTTGATGTGTCTGAGGGAGAATACATTCTGACCTATGCAATGCCGGATCTTCCAGAGCGACCGGTCAGGGAAAAGAGGAAGAGGATGGCAATCAGACACTCCAGGTGCGTGGGAAAAGTTTTGAGGGAATAAAAAGTCGTTATGAAAGATCCCAGGAAAAATATCTGGATATCGGACATTTGCAGATACTGATACTGAGTCAGGACCTGACTGAAACCGATATGTGGAAAGATTTTTTTGAATATCTCAGAAAGGAACCGCTGGCAGGAGAAAATATATATGTATTTCAGACGCAGGAACCGGAAAAACTGATGGGCTGGAAGGAAGGTGGAACATCGGTCGGAGAATATATTACAGGTCTTATGGAAAATCGAATGGACAGAGAACAGAAAAATGGTGTGACTCTGCGGCAGGTCTATTATCAGTGGTATCAGAATGGAACTTTAAAGAAACTTCCGAAAATTACACTTTCCGAAGATCAGATCCAGGTCTGGCTGGAATAATATGGCGATTTTGGGGAATACTTCTGAAAGAATATTATTTTGCAAAGCAAATAACAAAAAGAAACAGGAGGTTCCGGGATGAAACAGATATACAAAAAAGAAAACAGAATCCTGCTCTCTATGATAACAGGAATGATAGTCATCAGTCTGCTGTGTGGAATACAATGGAGGGGATCACAGAAAAATGTTCTGGCATGGTGGGGCAGTATTTATCCGGAGTTCTGTTTTTCAGAATGGGATCAGTATGGCTGCGATGTCGAAAAATTTCCATCAGAACAGAGGCCAAAGATATCCTTCTGGCTTGCGAAAGCTATTGAGAGGTGGTAAGATATCGATATGTTTCGGAAAAAGTTCATTTTACTTTTTCGAACATATAAAACAGAACTGGAGAATTACATATGAAGATAGATAGAGATGCACCGATCGGTGTGTTTGATTCCGGAGTAGGTGCCTGACAGTGGCACGTGAGATCATGCGTAATCTTCCTTCGGAAAAGATTGTTTATTTTGGTGATACAGCCAGAGTTCCATACGGCAGTAAATCCAGAGATACGGTTATTCGCTACTCCAGACAGATCATTCATTTTCTGAAAGAACAGCAGGTGAAAGCAATTGTGATCGCCTGTAACACAGCAAGTGCATTTGCGCTTGATGCGGTACAGCATGAACAGGATATACCGGTTCTTGGTGTGATTGGAGCAGGAGCAAAGGTTGCTGCAGAAGAGACGGTCAATAAAAGAGTTGGTGTGATCGGTACGGTCGGCACAGTTGGCAGTGGAATTCACGAAGCTTATCTGAAGAAACTGGATCCGGAATACGGTGATCGGGAAGGCCGTAGCCCACCTGTTTGTTACCTCTGGTAGAGGAAGGCTGGCTACATGATCCGGTGACTGTAGAAGTTGCAAACCGATATCTGCAGGAACTGAAAGATAAAGATGTGGATACACTGATTCTCGGCTGTACGCATTATCCGCTGATCCGATCTACGATCCGGGAAGTTATGGGAGAAAAAGTAAGACTGGTAAATCCAGCGTATGAGACGGCTTTGGAACTGAAGAATCTTCTGCAGAAAACAAATATGCTCAGTACCGGACAGCAGGAAGAGGAATTTCCTTATCGATTTTATGTAAGTGATCTTGCAGATGAGTTTAAGGAATTTGCCAATTCGATTCTTCCGTATGATGTGGAAATGACTAAGAAAATTGATATTGAAAAATATTGATAATTATCAGAATCAGGAGAGATATATGAAAAAAGATGTACTTATACATGTACGCGGACTTCAGATGATGGATCCGGAAGAGGAACAGGAACCAATCGAGATCGTTGTCCCAGGACAGTATTATTATCGAAATGGAAGCCATTATCTTCGTTATGAAGAAATGATGGACGATACGGCAGAACCGACGGTCAACTATATCAAGATGTCGGCGCAGGGAGTGGAAGTCCGCAAGCAGGGGCAGGTAAATGTACATATGGTTTTCGAACAGGGTAAGAAAAATATGACATTTTATTCTACACCGTTTGGAACACTTCAGATGGGGATTGCAGCAACCGGTTTGGAATTGCAGAAAGAAGAGGATAATATTCATCTGAAAGTTGATTATGCACTGGATATGAATGAGGAACATGTGGCTGACTGCTATCTTACGGTTCAGGCACAGTCCAGAGATTCGGAGAATCTTATATTGTAATAAGTATTGATAGAACTAAAGCGAAAAAAGAAACGCCTGGGAGATGATTCTCTCAGGCATTTTGCATGTGTCCTTATTTGTTGAGTAATCTTTTGAAAAAGCCTTTTTTCTTAGGAGCCGGTGTTTCCAGGGAACCACGGATTCCTTTAACGCCAACGATATATAAACCGCTGACTTCGGCCTTGACTTCTTTTTTGACCGGAATCTGATCAACTTTTCATCTGCGATCAGAACGGAGATCTTTGGTCCGACTTTTGCTTTAACGATTGGCAGTTTGGAACGGCGCATCAGCTTCGGTGCCTGGTCGATCACCATCTGAGGAAGACCGGATTCTTTTAACGGAAGTCGCTTCTTATCAATAATCAGCATAGAAACGGTTTGCTTAGCAGCTTCAATCTGGGCCTGCTGTTCTTCTTGTTTCTTCTGAGCCTTTTTTCCAAAGAAATAAAGAGCTATCAGAGCAGCGATCAGAACGACCAGGATCACAAGAAGGACGATGGTAAGTGTACTCATAGATACCCTCCTCAATATGTAATTTACAAACTTATGTCATGCGAATTATATTCTAACATCATTTATTACAAAAGGCAAACAAATTCATAAAATTCCATAAAGAACAGGAAAAGTTGTAGCAAAGGTACAGAGAAACAGGTATAATAAATTTACGGTTTTTAGAAAAATCTGAAAGATAAATTTATTTGTGGGTACACTAAGAATTACAGAACAAAGGTCCTGGAGAGTTAGTATGGAGAAGAAAAACGACAGAAATAAAAATACCAGTCAGAATAAACTGTATTCAGATGAAATAAAAGAAATGGAACGTTTGTCAGAAGAGCAGGAAAAGGCACTTCGCGAGAGACGCCAGGCAAGAAAACACCGCATAAAAAAGCAGGAACGAAGAAAAAAATTGATCGTATTGGGAAGCATGGCCGTTGTTACCGTAGTGGTAGCAGTGAGTGCAGTCACCGGAATCGTCAGTTTTGTGACCAGAGAAAGCAGGCAAAGTCAGGTTTCATCAAAAAAATCAGCAGAAAAGGACTCATCGGAGCCGACTTTGACAGATGCGGTGAAACAGAGTCGTTCAGATCTGGAAGTGGATGAGAGAACCCCGGAGGAAATTCTGGCAGATGCGAAGCTTCTCGCAGTACAATATGATTATGACAAGGCAATCAGCCTGCTTCAGAAATACAGTGGCTATAAAAAGAATACAGAAATGCAGGATGCGGTAAAACAATATGAAGAAATAAAAGCTTCCTGTAAGTCCTGGCCACTGGAAGAAGTTACACATGTTTTTTATCATACACTGATAAAAGATCCATCTAAAGCATTTGATGGAGACTATAAAGAAGCTGATTACAATCAAGTTATGACAACGATCGATGAATTCAACAAGATTACAGAGACTATGTATGAGAAAGGCTATGTCATGGTCAGTATCTATGATATGGCTAAGGCAGATGCTGATGGCAATATAACAGAAGGAGAGATCCTTCTCCCGGAAGGGAAGATTCCGTTTGTTCTTTCTCAGACGATGTCTGTTATTATCATTATATGGATGGTGATGGATATGCATCGAAGCTGGTTGTTGATGAGAATGGAAAATCCGGAACGAATATATAGAGGATGATGGAAGCGTTTCTGTCGGAGATTATGATATGGTTCCACTGATCGACCGTTTTGTAGAAGAACATCCGGATTTTTCATACAGAGGAGCAAAAGGAATTGTGGCACTTACTGGTTATAATGGTATTTTAGGATATCGTACAGACCAGAGCTATGAGACACGTCCGGATGATCTGGATGCCAATAAGGTTGAATGGCTGGATGCACATCCTGATTTCAGCCTGGCGAAAGAAAGAGAGGGCGCCAAGAAAGTCGCAGATGCCATGAAAGCAGAGGGATGGCTTTTTGCAAGTCACACCTGGGGGCATCAGAATGTAGGGCAGATAGGACTGGAAACACTTCAGACCGATACCCGGAAATTCAAAGATAATGTAGATCCGCTGATCGGAGGTACAGATATCATTATATTTGCGTTTGGTACAGACCTCTGTGGACCGGAGGATTATCACGGCGATAAATTCGAATATTTAAAAGGTGCAGGATACAATTATTTTTGCAATGTAGATTCAAGTAAATATTATGTACAGATAAGAGAACGGTATTTCCGTCAGGGGAGAAGAAATTTGGACGGATACCGTATGTATTACCACCCGGAGCTTCTGGAGGATCTTTTTGATGTAAAGAGTGTTTTTGATCCGGTAAGACCGACACCGGTGCCGCCAATGGCATAACTGATAAAAGGGGATAAAGAATGAAAAAAAGAGCATTAATACTTACAGCAGTACTTACTGCAGCAGCACTGACAGGGGGAAGTGGTTATCTGCCGGTTACAGACGGCATAAGATCTAAAATGATACAGAACGTTTATGCAGATGCAGAGGATTCAAAAGAATCTGCAGACACAGAAACTTCTGATTCTGTGCTTGATCAGGCAACGATCATGTATCAGCAGTATAATTATGATGAGGCAATCAAATTGCTGAAAAAGCAGGATGATTTTACAAAAAATAAAGATTACATGGATCTTGCTGCAAAATGTCAGATTGCGAAAAAATCACTGGTTGAATATCCTCTTGAAAAATCACACATGTATTTTTTCATACATTGATCGAGGACACATCCAGAGCATTTGATGGAGATTCAAAATCCGGAAATTATAATCAGGTCATGACAACAGTCAGTGAGTTTAATAAGATCATTCAGATCATGTATGACAAGGGCTATGTACTGGTAAGTCCACATGATATGGCAACGGTAAATAAAGACGGTACGATGAGCAGGGGCAAGATCATGGTTCCGGAGGGTAAGATTCCGTTTGTCCTTTCGCAGGATGATGTCAGCTATTACCATTATATGGACGGCGATGGCTGTGCATCCAAACTTGTACTTGACGAGAATGGAGAGGTAAAGAACGAATATGTTGATGCTGACGGAAATGTTTTAGTCGGAGATTATGATCTGGTACCGCTTCTGGATTCTTTTATCAAAGAACATCCGGATTTTCCTATCATGGACGTAAGGGAATCCTTGCGATGACCGGTTATAACGGAGTACTGGGATACAGAACAGACAGTGCATATAAGACCGGCGAAAACCTTCAGGATGACCAGAAGAAATTCCTGGAAGATCATCCTGATTTCGATTATGACCAGGATGTAAAAGATGCGACCAAAGTGGCAGATGCCATGAAGGCAGAGGATGGGAATTCGCAAGCCATACCTGGGACATATGAATGCAACAGAGCGTTCTGCTGAGGATCTTAAGACAGACGATGAGAAATGGAAAGCAAATGTAGCCCCGATCCTTGGAGATACAGATATGATCATCTTTGCGTTTGGTGCAGATATTGGTGACTGGGAAGGTTACTCTTCTGATAATCCGAAATTTCAGTATTATAAGAGTGCGGGTTATGACTACTTCTGTAATGTAGATTCCAGTCAGTACTTTGTACAGATCACAGATCAGTATTTCCGACAGGGAAGAAGAAATCTGGATGGTTACAGAATGTATTATAACCCGGATATGCTGAGCGATCTTTTTGATGTATCTGAGGTATGGGATTCTTCCAGACCGACACCGGTACCAGAAATGTGATATGCAGATTTGAAAGGAGTTTTATTATGAAGAAAAAAACAGTTGCAGCGATGTTGGTAATGTGCATGGCTTTATCTGCTACAGCATGTGGCGGATCTGATACAAAAGAAACCAAAACCGAGACAACACAGGATACAGGGAATAAAAAAGATTCTGCATCCTCAGATAAAAAAACATCTGCTTCGGCAGTCAGACTGGTGTCTGTTTCTGATGTTTCAAAATATGTTACGATTGGAGAATATAAGGGACTGACACTGGACAGAGCATCGGTTACTGTAACGGATGATGATGTACAGGCAGAAATCGATTATAATCTTGAAGAAAACGGAACAGAGGTAAATGACGGAACAGTAGAAGAGGGCGATTCGGTAACGATTAATTTTACCGGAACGATAGACGGAAAAGAATTTGATGGGGGTTCTGCAGAAGATTATGATCTTGTGATTGGCGAGGGCGGAATGATCGATGGATTCGAGGATGGAATCATTGGCATGAAAAAGGGAGAGACAAAAGAACTGGACCTGACTTTCCCGGATGATTACTATGAAGAATCTGTTGCCGGTAACCGGTTGTGTTTAAAGTTACGCTGCAGAAGTCGCGCGGCCTTCCGAACTGAATGATGAGTGGGTAGCTGCCAATACAGAATACAAGACAGTTGACGAGTATCGTGCAGCCGTCAAAAAAAGAACTCGAAGAAAATGAGACAAAATCAGCAGATTATGATCTTTACAGTAATGCCTGGAGCGAAGTACTCGCAAATTCTGAAGTAAAAGAATATCCGGAAGAAGATGTGGATAAGGCGGTTGAATCATACAAAAAACTCAATGAAAATTATGTCAAAGAAGCAGGTATGGAAATGTCTGATTTCCTTAAGGCTCAGGGAATGTCTGAAGAAGATTATGAGGAAGACTGCCAGCAGTATGCAGAATCCAAAGTGGAACAGAACCTTATTGTTCAGGGAATCATGGATGCAGAAGGACTCAGCCTTGATGATGACGATATACAGACATTAAAAGACGAACTGTTATCAGAATATGGTTATGAGAGTTTTGATCAGCTGGTTGCATATTATGGTGAACAGGAAGTAAATGAATCACTGGCACTGATGCGTGTGGAACGTTTTATAGTGGATAATGCGACAGTAAATGAAACTTCTGCAACAGAAGCTGATGTGGCAAATGAAGATGCAGATCCGGAAAGTGAAGACACAGGAGTTGATGCTGCAGAAGACACTATAGAAGATAATGCGTCAGAGGAAGATAGCAGTGACACTGCAGAAGAAAGTGAGGAAACTGCATCGGAAGATGATGTGGCAAATGAAGGATGATCATAAAAAATGGAAATGTTTTTCAGGAAGATGGAAGTTTTCGCAAGGAAACACTTTATATCAGAAATCACAGACTGACAGAGGCATTTGAAGCAACCGCTGAAGAGGAAGTTATAGATGCCGAGGGTCTTATGGTGATTCCCGGTCTTGTGGATATCCACAGCCATGGAGCATATGGGGAAGATTTTTCTGACGGTGATCCGGAAGGTCTGAAAAAAATCTTAAGATATGAGAGACAAAGTGGAATAACATCATATTGTCCGACTTCCATGACACTTCCGAAGGAACAGCTTAAGAAGATTTTTAAAGGGATCAGGGAAGCAGAAAAGTCCGGCGATGGAGCAACGGTTGCAGGTATCAATATGGAAGGACCGTTTCTGGATCCTGTTAAGAAGGGCGCACATGTCGAAGAATGGATCACGGAACCGGATGCAGATTTTGTAAGGGAATTGAATGAAGTATCAGGTGGAAGGATTAAACTGGTAACGTTGGCACCGAATGTCAGCGGTGCGATGGAATTTATCAGGAAAATGCAGAGTGAAGTACAGATATCTCTGGGACATACAGCGGCAGATTATGAATGTGCGTCAGAAGCAATGGCACTGGGGGCACATCATGTAACGCATCTTTATAATGCGATGCAGCCGTTGGCCCACAGAGAACCGGGACTGATCGGAGCGGCTTCGGATGATCCGGAATGTATGGTCGAACTGATCTGTGATGGCTATCATATTCATCCGGCTGTAATCAGAGCAACGTTCAGAATGTTCGGACCGGAAAGAGTCATCCTGATCAGTGATTCCATGCGTGCAACAGGGATGAAAAACGGTACATATGAGCTTGGCGGACAGGAAGTAACTGTGAAGGACCGCAAGGCAGTGCTGAAAGACGGAACACTTGCAGGATCTGCGACAAATCTGTTTGGCTGTATGTGCAAAGCAATAGAATTTGGTGTGCCTGTAGACCAGGCAATTTTTGCAGCCACGAGAAATCCGGCAAGAAGTATTGGGATTTATGACAGAACAGGGTCTGTTCATACAGGTAAAGAGGCAGATATTCTTCTGTTAACAGAGAATTTTGAATTAAAAAGAGTTATCTGATATACCTGCTGAAGTATTGGATCATCATTCACAGAATAACTTGATTTAGTTCAGGAATTGTGATTGTATTTCAGAATTAAATGCGTTATGATAATAAATAGACAAAAAAGTTATAGAAAATACAGCAGGTGGAGTAGATGGATAAAAGGGTATTGCGTGAACGAATGCGCAAAAAGCAACAGCAGATAAGACGTCGTCAGATGATGAAAAAGGCGCGTATGTTGTGGCTGTGATACTCGTATTCATATTTGTAATACGGGGAATTATTCTTCCGGTCATTAATCGGGTCGGAGGGAAAAATACAGATAAACCGGCACAGGTACAGGCAGAAACAGATACGAATGCGAATATCAATACAGGAGATTCAGGAACTGAGACACAGATAGAAAAAGACACAAATGCAGCAATCCGTAAACCGCTGAAGGGTGCGAGTGATCTGACAAAGGTTCTCAGCTGACTGCTGGCTGGCATGAGGATGAGAACGGTAAATGGTATCAGAATGTGATGGTACATATTATGCAGGTGGACTGCAGGAAATAGATGGTTCTACATATTATTTTGGAGACAATGGTTATGCACAGACCGGATGGGTGAGCGTTGGATTTGATGATTATTATTTCAATGATGACGGAACGTATGATCCGAGTCAGCATAAGACAAGAATTGCATTTACGTTTGATGATGGCCCGGGAGAGTATACAGACCAGCTTCTGGACTGCCTGGAACAGAATAATGCACATGCGACATTCTTTATGCTCGGACAGAATGTTGAGAACTGGCAGAGCGAAGTTCAGCGAATGGTAGACATTGGATGTGAGATCGGATCTCATTCCTGGGATCATCTGAATCTGTATGATCTTGATATGGATGCAGTTGCCAAAGAGTTTTCAGATACAGATGCAGCTCTGGAGAAGGCATGTGGACAGAAGGCAAGTGTTGCCAGAGCACCATATGGAAACTGGAGTGATGATATCATTGCTACTGTACAGAAACCATTCTTTACATGGTCGCTGGATTCTCTTGACTGGAGTTATAAGGATGTTGACAAAGACTATAATGAGATTATGAACGGAGATCTTACTGACGGTTCGATCATTCTGATGCATGATATTCATGAGCCATCCGTACAGGCTGCGATCAAGATGATCCCGGAACTGGTAGCCAAAGGCTATAAACTGATGACAGTCAGTGAGCTTGCAGCAGCCAAGGGAGTTACTTTACAGAATGCAAACTACTCTGATTTCTGGGACAGTTCACTTCAGAAGGGTATCGTTGCAGGATATAACAGTGGTTCTTCTGACGGAAGCAGTGATGGTACAGCGGTATCAGATGGTACTACCTCAGATGACGGCTCAACAGATAGTTCTGATGTAAGTGATACAGGATCTTCGGACAGCAGTGATGTCAGTGATGGAAGTGATGAGAGTTCCGACAGTTCTTCCGGAGATGACAGCTCAGGAGGCGATGACTCTTCCGGGGATGGAAGTTCATCAGATGACAGTTCCGGAGACAACAGCTCAGACGATGGATCTTATGATGACAGTTCCGGAGACGGAAGTGATTATGCAGATGAGGACTCCGGAGATGGGTATGATACAGGATATTAATTCTATATAAAATAAGAATCCACAAAAGAGGACAAGTTCGAAAGCGCAATCGGACAAGTCCTCTTTTTGTGTACTTGTAATTTCTTATTTTAATTGACGGGAACATTATGGATTGGTATAATATGTCTATAAAAATGCAAAATATCAGCATGATAAATGTGCATAATGCTGATGGGAGGCGCAGAGTTGTAAAGAGTGCCAGAATAAAATAGCTGTTAAGGGAGGTACGTTTGAATGGGAGAGAAGTTGCAGTTTACAGAGCTGGATCAGTATCTGTTCGGACAGGGAACCCATTATGACATTTACAGGAAATTAGGAGCCCATCCGACGATACAGAGGCGTAAGAAAGGTGTATATTTTGCTGTGTGGGCACCAAATGCCAGATCAGTTTCTGTTGTTGGAGAGTTTAATAACTGGAATACACAGGCAAATCCAATGAAGAAGTCGGACCAATTGGGGTATATGAGACATTTATACCCGGAGCAAAGGTTGGAGATCTCTATAAATTCTATATTATCGGCTATCATGGTGAAGAATTATACAAAGCTGATCCATATGGCAATGAAGCAGAACTGAGACCTGGCACTGCATCCAGAATTGCGGACATTTCTGATTATAAATGGAAAGATACTACCTGGATGAAAAGACGTCCGGAATTTGATGAAATCAGAGATCCTATGGCCATTTATGAGGTACACCCCGGTTCCTGGAAGAAACATGAAGCAAAAGATGAAGATGATCCGGGATTTTATAATTACCGTGAACTGGCACATGAACTTGCTGCCTATGTAAAGAAAATGGGTTATACACATGTAGAACTTATGGGAATTGCCGAGCATCCGTTTGATGGCTCATGGGGATATCAGGTCACAGGATATTATGCACCAACCTCCCGTTATGGTTCTGTTCAGGATTTCAAGTATATGATCGATTATCTGCACCGTAATAAGATTGGAGTTATTCTGGACTGGGTACCGGCACATTTTCCGAAAGATGCACAAGGCCTCGCAAATTTTGACGGTACAGCAGTATATGAACATGAAGATCCGAGACAGGGAGAACATCCGGACTGGGGAACCAAGATTTATAACTATGGCCGTCCGGAGGTCAAAAACTTCCTGATTGCCAATGCACTCTACTGGATTGAAGAGTGTCATGTAGACGGACTTCGTGTTGATGCAGTAGCATCTATGCTTTATCTGGATTATGGAAAGAAGGATGGCGAGTGGGTTGCTAATAAATATGGTGATAACAAAAACCTTGAAGCAATTGAGTTTTTCAAACATTTGAATACCGTTGTACTTGGAAGAAATCATGGAACGGTCATGATAGCAGAAGAATCTACCGCATGGCCACAGGTTACCGGAAAAGCTGAAGATGGAGGACTTGGCTTCTCTTTGAAATGGAATATGGGATGGATGAATGATTTTCTTGAATACATGAAATTGGATCCATATTTCCGTAAGGACAATCACAATAAGATGACATTTTCTATGACTTATGCATACAGTGAAAAATATGTCCTTGTCATCTCGCATGATGAAGTCGTACATTTGAAATGTTCTATGGTTAATAAGATGCCAGGCTATCCGGAAGAAAAGATTCGTAATTTGAAAGCTGCGTATGCATTTATGCTGTTCCATCCAGGCAAAAAACTTCTGTTTATGGGACAGGAATTTGGACAGCTGCGTGAATGGAGTGAGGAGAGGGAGCTTGACTGGTATCTTCTGAATGAAAAACCACATCAGGATCTTCAGGAGTTTGTAAAGACGCTTTTACATATGTATACAAAGTATCCTGCATTGTATGCAGGGGACAACGATCCTGACGGATTTGAGTGGATCAATGCAGACGATGCATACAGAAGTATTTTCAGTCTGGTAAGAAAATCTCCTACAAAGAGAAATAACCTTCTGTTTATTGTAAACTTTACGCCGGTTGACGCCCGGATTATCGTGTCGGTGTTCCAAAGAAAAAACAGTATAAACTGATCATGAATGAACATGGACTTTTGGAGAAACCGGAGGTATTTAAAGCAGAGGCACAGGAATGTGATCACAGAGAGTTTTCGTTTGACTATCCACTGCCAGGATATGGTGTTGCGGTGTTTACTTATTGATATTTTATTGTGAAAGTTAACCAATTTTGCACATCGATAATTATATAAATTTAACAAATAAAATCGTTGCAATTTAAGAAAATATAGGTTATACTGAACGCAACTGAGGAAAATCATTTGGAAACTCAGTAATTTACATGAAATGCAG
>ENA-OQEN01000491-OQEN01000491.1-human-gut-metagenome-genome-assembly--contig:-NODE-491-length-17239-cov-2.212132_pt1 | contig 17239 bp, 20 predicted proteins | sample MGYA00242791_ERZ504627 | MGnify/ENA primary metagenome ERZ504627 (study PRJEB26092, sample SAMD00036316) | human gut metagenome | host: Homo sapiens | study: EMG produced TPA metagenomics assembly of... | reverse complement strand
GAATCCGTCGGACGCAGAGGTCCAAACGGGACTCATGCAGCTTGCCGCTGCGCACAGCCCGGATAATCCGCTGCGTGTTTCGCTCCCCGCTGGACGGCATCTCCAGGTCGCAACCGCTGCCAACGCCGAGCACACGGTAATTGGATGCGCCCCAATCGGTCATCACAAAACCCTCGAAGCCCCATTCCTTGCGCAGAACGCGGTTCAGAAGCCACTCGTTCTCCGAGGAATATACGCCGTTAATCCGGTTGTAAGAGCACATGAGCGTCCACGGCTTCGCCTCCTTGACAACCATTTCAAAAGCTGCCAAATAGATTTCACGCAGTGCGCGTTCGTCTACCACCGCAGAAATCGACATGCGACGATACTCCTGATTGTTCGCCGCGAAATGCTTGACGCTGGTGCCGACGCCTTTGCTCTGCACGCCGCGCACATAGCTTGCGGCGAGCTTGCCCGTGAGATAAGGATCCTCCGAAAAATATTCAAAATTTCGCCCGCACAGAGGAGAGCGTTTTATATTCACACCGGGGCCAAGCAGGATGGAAACGTCCTCCGCCTGGCACTCCTCGCCTAGCGTTTCGCCGAGCTTCGCAAGCGCATCTGGGTGAAAGGAGCTCGCCATGCCCACGGCGGAGGGAAAGCAGACAGCATCAATACTATCTTTGAATAAACCGCCGTTTGCATCTTCACGTTCCTTGCGCAGCCCGTGCGGGCCGTCGCTGACCATCGTGCGCTCCATCCCCAAACGCGGGCAGTTGCGAATATGCCAGGAATCTTCCCCCGTGAGAAGCGCCGCCTTTTCTTCCAGCGTCATTTGGCTGATGATTTCCGGGATCGTCATGGGATTCTCCCTCCTATCAATATTTTCTGGAAAGCAGGGCCTCGGCCTCTGCTTTTGTGATCTTGCCCGCATTGCAGTCGGACATAATCTGCACGTCTTTATCCCTTAAATTATAAGCAAACAGGAAGCCGATCGCAAGCAGCTGGCCGATGATCGGGACGATAAAGCTCGCCTTCCACATCCCGCTGACCGTCGCCTGGGAAACGGCAATTTCCACTACCTTGTGCGCCTCCGTAGCAGCTTTTTCCGCAGCCACATCATACCCCACAAAGGTGAGCACACCGCCGGTGATAATCGTCGCAACAGCCGCCGTCAGCTTGTTGGCGAATGTCTGGAGGGCAAACGTGATGCCCTCTTTGCGGGTTTCTGTTTTGTAAGTGCCGTATTCCACGCAGTCTTGCGGGATCGCACCCATTAAAATCGAGGCAGAATCGCCAGCACCGCAATCACGACCAGGCAGGCGATGGCCAAAGTACGGTTTTGGTAGCCGACGAACAGAGTGATCGCATTCATCAGAATCGTTGCGATCATGCAGAAGCGATAGACGACGATCTTATCAAACCGCTTGAAAATCTTGCCGGAGAACAGGAACAAAATGCAGATTGGAATGACTGAAATGGCAACGACCATCGACATATATTTCACATCGCCAAGGCAATATTTTGCAACATAAATGAGCATCGAAACCGCAATGCTGCCTGAGATCATGCGATAAGCATAGAAATAGAGCAGATATTTGTTATGGATCAGATACTCCCAGGTGTCCCTCAGGGAGGCCGGTTTTTCCAGCACCTCCTCCTTCACTTTATACCGCTCTTTTCCAAAAAGGCTGATCAGCGACATAGCCAGGAAAGAAACCACCGCAACGATGATCGCGGCCTTGAGGTAGCCGTTATTTTCCGCATACGGAACCAAAAACACAGTGGCCAGCGCAGCTGCAAGCGAGCCGCCCACCGTGCCCACGGTCATAAAGCCGGAGCGCTCCTTTACGCTAGAGGTCATAGCGGTCGGCAGAGCGAAAATCGGCGCGTCGCAGAGCGTATAGCAGGTATCCCACAGCAGGTAGGTCACCACAGCCAGCACAATTTGATCGTTGGGCTCATGCCAGCATTGAGGCAAAACAGCGCGATCGTGCTCAATGGGATCAAAATGGTGGAGAGGCGAAGCCAGGGTAAAAATTTGTGTCCCGATTTGAATTTCACCGCATCCACGATGAGGCCGAACAGCGTATCATTCACCGCATCCCAAACCTTGCCAATCGCCAGAATAATGGACACCACCGCCGGAGCCATCAAAACAGAATCCGTGTAATAATACATCAGGCATTGGGAAACGATGGTATACACCAGCCCCTGCCCCAAAAAATAGATACTATACGAAATTTTTTCCCTCGCCGTTGCCTGATGATGTTCGGCTAGGGGCGATACTGTTTCTTTTTCTTTCGCTATTTTCATTGCGCATCTCTCTCTTTCTTTTCTTGACGGAGACGGCTTACGAAATCCATAAGATCCGCCCAGGTTAATGCGTGATACCAGTAATTCAGAGCATCCCGGATTCTGGCGCTCTTTTTCATGTTCCAAACTGCTTCCGGCGCTGGCTCAATCCCAAGCTCGCTGACTAACGGCAGGAAGCTCTTCACGCGGCACCGGAACGATTGCGCGTCCTTCCCCTCTGTGCCGCACCAGCCTGTTTCGGCCACTGCGGCCATGCGCGGAAAGGCCATATAGCCAACCTTTTTCATATCCGGCATATATTCTGTCCAGATTGGGGTTTCAACGCCGATCGTACTCTCCTTACGATTTTGTTCCGGAAAATAGGGCACATAGCATACGCCCGATCCAGCGGAATGACGCCATAGCACATGTCAAGATAGTAAGAAAGGTTTGGCGACTGGATGACCGCCCCGCCCGCATTTGCGTGCGCGACGGTGGAGGCGTCGTCCCCGCGACCCAGTATTGCAGCGTGATCTCCGGGCTGAGGCGGCGCCCCCCTTGAGTGCGTCGTTCCATACGACCGCCTCGCGTCCATGGGATTTGAGGAAAGCCGCCATACGGTCTGTGAACCAGCATTGCAGCTCAACCTCGCTTTTGAGGCCCTCCTGCCGCATTTTCCGCTGACAAAGCGGGCAGGCCTTCCAGTGATCCTTGGGCGCTTCGTCTCCGCCCAAATGGATCTGCTTGCCTGGAAACAGTTCCATCACTTCCATGAGGATTGCCTCCAGCGCCGCGTAGGTTTCCTCTTTTCCGGCGCAGAGCGTATCCGCATAAACCCCGCCGCGTGTTTTCACCGCAACCGGCTTCCCGTCGCAGGAATATTCCGGGTAGGCGGAAAGCAAGGCCGATGCATGGCCCGGCATCTCAATTTCCGGAATGACTGTGATGTGCCGCTCCGCGCAGAAGGCGACGATCTCACGGATATCGCTTTTGGTATAGTAGCCACCGTGCGGGCCGTACTCCATTGAACGGCCAAAATTGGAAAAGGGGCGCATGGAGGCAAGCTCCGTGAGCTTTGGGAATGCGCTGATCTCGATGCGCCAGCCTGATCATCCGTCAGATGCCAGTGGAAGCGGTTGAGCTTCATGCGTGCGGCGGCCTCGATGAGTCGCTTCAAATCGGTGACCGGGAAAAAGTGACGCACGCAGTCGAGCATGAAGCCGCGATGCGCAAACACAGGAGCGTCCACGATTTCGCACAGCGGAAGCTTTCCGCCATTCTGCCGCTGAAGCTGCCGGAGCGTTTGCTCCGCATAGTAAAAACCGGCCTGCGTTTTGGCGCGCATCTCAATGGCCTGCGCGCCGATTTTCAGGCGATAGCCCTCTGTCTCTAGGGAATCGTCGCATATTTGTTCCGTCCGCTCCGGACCGCCCTGATAGAAGCCCTCTTCTACCTGTATCTCACGCGGTTTGGCAAAATTGAATGAATCACGCCAGGCTCCCTCCCTTACTCAGAGAAACAGTGATCAGCTGCACGTCATTATCCGCAATAGCTGTTTCCAGAATGACGCCAGAGCTTGACAAACGAAATGGAATTTCTTCCGGCTTCAGCCGGCTTTTTTCCTCTATTTCAGCCGCCTGCTCCGGCGTGAGCAGATCAGGGGAGCCCATCTCCTGCCACAGGGGCAGCGGATTGCCGTGCGTGCGGTCGATGCGCCAGCGGCGGACCGATTGCACCTCGCGGCCGGTTTGAAGCGTAATTTGAACCGGCTCGGTTGCCCCTTCCTGCATCACATAGGATTGATGGTAAACAAGCAGCTGGATTTCATCCTCGGAGCGGAAAGCGGCGAATTCGACATCCTCATGTGTCGTGGGCAGGATATAGCGCTTATCCCCCAACAACTTGAGCAGGTAAAACGCCCAATAGCTCGGCTTCGGGATTCCATAAATATTCATCAAGCCAAAGGAGCCAGTAAACGGCTGCGGCAGAAAGGTGCTTTCCTCAAAAATATCGGAAAAGCACCAGAAGGAGCAGCCCTCCATGAGATATTGGCAATCCATCACATGCTTGACGATATAGGAGGAAGATTGCGTGGTATCATGCAGAGGCGCAGTGCAGGTGGGGTTCACATTCCACTCCGTATAAAGCAGAGGGATATCCCCCGCCTCCTGCCGCGCCTGCTGTGCCTGCCGGAGCATGGAGTCCTTTTGAATAAGAGGCAGCAGCTGCGGGCGATACATCATTTACGGATCACCTGCGAAATATTATCGCCCGGGTTTCGCTTTGCTGCGAACAGCATGCGGCTGATATTCTCACTCGTTAAAATCGGCAAACCGATATCATCGCCAGGATAGTGATGAGTGGAGAGAAAATCAAGCGGCAGCCGCTCCTTCTCACAATAGGCGCGCATTTCGGGCAGCCAGCGGTTCTGCGAGGTGGCGGGGCCGCCCACGCGGATATTGGGGTCAATATCCTTAATGGCGTTGACGGTAGTTTTATAGAGAAGAAAATATTCCGCCTGCGAACCTGTCCAAAAAAAACCGCGTAAATCCGGCTCATTCCAGACCTCGAAAAACCAACTCTCAATTTCCGATTTTCCATAACGGCCAATCAAAAACCGGATAAAATCCTGGATCAGCCGCCGCCAAGCCTCGTATTCCTTGGGCGGCGTGACGTTTCCTTTATAGTGAAATACCGTCCGTTTCCCCCGCCCCATCACAGAGGGCATGAAACCGAGCTCCACAAAGGGCTTAATCCCAATCTCCAGCAGCGCGTCATAAACGACAGCAACCTGATAGAACGACCGCGTTTTTACTTTTTACTGCCCGGCAAAGGTAGATAATCGTGGAAAGAGGTGACAACCTGCATATCGTCATCAAAATGCCGTGGAAGCGTACCCGTTGGAATCCCAATTCGTCATGCGCCCGTTTGAGCTGCCGCTGATAATCTGCTCGCAGCGCCAGTGCAGCGTGACAGCTCCCGACACAGAACTGCCAATAGCGGTCGTTGGGCCTGGTATCAGCCCTTTCATTTAGCGTAAAAGATTTCATAAAGACCTCCATGCGACTTACATTTTAAACTAGGATGCTTTGGGAACACAATACCCGGAAAAAGTTGGCCATTTCCTGCATGGTCTCCCGGCTCTCCGGCCAATCCGGATGGGCAACATTAAAAATATGGGGAAGCTCTTTTTCCGCATTTTTGGGCCAACAGCGAAACGTGTGCTGCACACCGTGTTGCCTCAGCAATTGCTCAAAAGCGGTGCTGTGCGGTTTTAATGCGCAATCATCGCTGGTGACCAGATAGCAGGGCGGCAAAATTTCCAGCTCAGGGAGCCGCTCTGGCTCCATAGACGGATAAAAGTCACGGCTGCGGTAGTCTTTTCCAAAAAACAAGGGCTGGAGCTTCCCTGCAAAATCCTATGCCGGGTAAAATACATGCCAAAACTCAGGCCAAGGCCAAGCAGCGGAAGGCCAGACGGCTCCACCTGAAACTGACGTTGCAGCCGGGAGCTTTGCTCGATCAGCGCGGCATAGACTGCCAGAAGCGCGCCTGCAGAATCCCCCGTCAAAAAAACAGCGTCTTTCTGGATCGATGATCATCCAGGTGCTCACTCAGCCAACGAAAGCCAGCAAATAGATCCCGAATTTGTCCATCGAAACGAGTTTGCGGCACCAGCCGGTAATCAAGGCTGGCCACCGCAAAGCCCTGCTCTGCCAAGTGAAGCGTAAAATCGCGGTTGAGCGCCTTCGTCCCATAGATCAGGCCGCCCCCGTGGATATCGATTACCAGCGGAAAATCTCCGCCTTTGCGGGATAGCAGAGATCCAGCCGGTGTGCCGGATCTCCGCCTGAACAATAGGGAAGGTCGGTATGTAATACGATCTCCGGAGACGGAACCGCGATCGGGTAGCGCTGCGTGCGGTCCATCTCATCGAGCTTTTTGGCACAGAATTTCGCGCCGTATTCTAAAATGCCCATTCAAAAGCGCTCCTTAGGCAGTATAATCCATCGTCATCTGGAAGCGGACGTCACATTTAATTTCATAGGATGGGATACTCAGCTTCATATCGCCCTTTACCGTTTGCTGATAAGTAAGAGAGGCTTTTTCAATTTTGCCGTCTGTGGCAAGCGTCACGGTGTATGTGCCGGCACTCAGCGTGGTTTGAATCGACTTCGTTTTGATATTTGCCAGTGGGAACATCGCCTTTCCATAGGCTTTCGCCATGCTGCCAACCTGCTCGAAATTGACGAGGTCGAGGTATCCGCCCGCTCCATCGGCGATGCCCTGATCGCCGGATTTCGCTTTCAGGCGGATCGTCAGCACACGCTTGCCGCCGGCTTCCTTGCAGGTCGCAGATTCCACCAAACTCTCCTGTAGGGTAGGCAGTGTGACTGCTTTTGAGGCCGTATCTGTGCCGTTGAAAATCGGGGCGGCCTTTTCTTTGTCTTCCACCAAGTCAAACTGTGCATTGTCAAAATTACCCGGCGACCAGAGCTTGCCATAGGTCAGCTGGCGGTTGTATTTCGTGCGTTTGAGGCTGCTCTTTTTCGTGCCTGCTTGATAAAGAGCCAGCACCTCCGTTTTGCTCAGATCCTTCCCAGAATTCGGTGAAGCGGCCGTATTCTTTTCAGTGGAGGGAGGAGTCTGGCCATTTTGGCTCTGCGCCTCCTCCGTGTCGGCAGGCGTTTGCGCGGAGTCCTCCTCCGGCGCCGTTTCAGACATATCGTCAGCCTGTGCAACGGTTTCGCCCGGAGTAGCCTCGGAGAGATTCACCGCAGCATCCCCTGTGCTATCAGGCTCATCGGCCGGCGTATCCTTGCATGCGGCAAGAGAGAATACCATCGCCAGCGCGCAGCATCCCGCCAAAATTTTTGTAAACAATTTCATCATATTTCCTCCATTCAGATTTTCACAAGAAAGCGCTTTCTTATGGTTCGTTTTTATTAATTCCTACTATATTCGAAATAGAGAATCTAAACAATACCCTGATTTATGAAAAAATATCGGTATTTCTTCACAAACAGACACAACATATGCTATAATAACCTCACGTAACACATGAAAGCGAAAATTTTTAGTGTGTCGGAAAACATTGAACCATTGATTCAGGCTGCCCTGCGGCTATGCCGCCCATTATGCTATCATAATCAAAACGATTGCCGGGAGGATTCCATATGGATTTAAAGCGCATTTACCAGATGCTTTCCAAACTGGATGCGGATGAAGAGATCGGGTATGCTTATTATCGGCAAACTGGTAAAAATTTGGACTTTTTTGATATGAACCGCATCAAGCTCCACGCTCCTTCCGGTGCGAAGATTTTGATTTTAGCTATTTGGAATCGGAGGAGGCCGTCCATTCCCGGGCTGAGATGGAGGCTTACATCAACCGAACCGGAGCCGACTTGCTCCACGAGCAGAACCATATTGCGAAGAATTGCAATGTAGAGCTCAACTATGTGCCGCAATATTTGGATATTCCCCCCCATCAGCACGATTTTTTTGAAATTGTTTACACTCTGCGTGGCAAATGCGGGCACCGGATCGAAACACAGACAATTGAAATGCAAACCGGTGATATTGTTATCATTCCGCCCCACATCGAACATTTTGTTTTTTCCCTGCCAAAGAGCCGCTCGGTTAACATCAAAATCCGTAAAAGCACCTTCGACCGCGTGTTTATCAATCTCCTGCAAAATAAAACGGTCTTGTCCGACTACTTTGCCCAAACACTTACTCCCAAAATTATCAAAACTCCTTAACCTTTCACTGCGGGGATGACGCCTTCCTGCTGGAGCTACTACTTATATGTACGCACAGCAAGAGGAAAACAAACCCTACGCAAACCATGTGATCGACGGGCTGATTACCACCTTTTTTCCTATCTGATTCAGAATTACGAGGAAAGCGTTAAAATTTCATCCGCCAACACAGGCTAAATCAGCGAATGGTGGAAATTAAATCCTACATTCATTTAAATTACGCTACCACTTCACTGAAACAAACCGCCGAGCACTTTTACCTCAGTGAGCCCTATCTGAGCTCGTTGATCAAACAACAGACTGGACAATCCTTTTCGGACATGCTCAGGCAAATCCGTATGCAGCATGCCCGCGACCTGCTGCTTCGCACCAATATGAAAATTGACGATATTTGTGAAAGTGTGGGGTATCGGGATACCACGCAATTCATCCGCACCTTTAAGGCAATTTACGGCACAACGCCAAAGCAGTATCAGAAAAAGCAGGGGAAAATCTTGACTGAAAAAACAGCCGCAAGCTGATGGCACCCACTGCCAAAAGGGCGGCTAAAACAATCACAACAAAAACGCGCTGCAAACCGTTGACAAATCCGGTTTGCAGCGCGTTTTTTATTGAGTTCGTTTTTTTATCATTTCATTATTTCGCTTTCCTGCGGTGCAAAAGCACAAGCACCCCTCCGGCCATAACCGCCGTTAAGGCAAGGGCAATGCCCGCCGTGCTCTCGCTCGTGGCAGGGATATCCGGCTCATCGGCAGAAGCGCCCGTCCCCTCATTCTGTTCCGGCTGGGTCCCCTGCTCCGTTTCATCCTGCTGGCCGGCTAAATCTGGCTTCTGCGTAGCATCCGCTTGCTCTGTATCAGCCTGTGTTTGGTCAGACGAATCAGGCGCATTCGGTTGGCGGCCTCCGGCTGTGACGGCGCCTGCTCCGTTTCATCTCCGGCAGGTTCTGCGAATCCTCTGCTAAATCCTCCAGCCGCCAAAGCTGCGTCCCATAGAAGGGGTTTGCCGTGCCAAGGCACAGCCCGGCGTCCGTAATCGCAAATACGCGGCAGCGTGATTGTATGGATCGCCAAAACCGTTGCGCGTGATTGCGTCAAAATTGATTCCATCACCGGAAACCAAAAGGTCAAAGCCACGTTCGCCTTTGCTGAGATACTTGCATACGCCGATAAAGTAATAGAAATTATCCACCGTATCCTGGTTGAAAATGCCATCGAGCTTTTCCGTAATGGAATCGGGTAGATATTTCCTCAGGTTTTCATAGAGTGATACGACCTTTTTCAGCAGGGAATAAAACGCCTCGGTGGATGCGAGATCCTCTATGCCGCCCTGATTGAGCAGGCTTGTCATACTGGTGAGCGTGGCGGACATGGAGGAAATGCCGGTTGCGCTCCGGGCCGCCAAGGAACCGCTGCTTTTTAGCAGTTCCAATAGCTTTATGATATATTCAAACTGCGTTTTCCACTCCTCCGGCGAACGTTTCAGAATATCGCCGTTGGTCACCTGCATGAGCGGATATGCAAGGCTGCCAATATCAAAGGTGCCGACATACAGCTTGCCGTTATAGCTCTCCATCCGCCAGACATACTAATTGAGGTTGCTGCCGAGGCCGGCGCCCAAATTCCCTTTCACCTCCGGGAACAACTGATTTGCTTCGCCTGCCACCAGATCGATGTTTTCGTTTGCATCCATCCGCCATAGGCAGACGGGAGAATCCAAATCTTTATAAAGCTCCTCAAAATCCATCTGAAGCACGCCGGGCAGCGCGATCATTGGATCATTATAACCGCCGATGTAGAGATAGCCGTCATGCACGATCAGGTTAGCCGCACCGGATCGGTCGGCTCCCAGGCCAAAGGGATAACGGGCCCCGTCCGCTTCATCGCCAATGATCAGGCGGTAAGACCATTCGCCTGTCGCCTCATCCTGCTCCCCGCAGAACATGGCAAACGCCTGTTTATTGCCCGCTTTTCCGGTGACAACCGTGAAATACAGTTTATCCTGGAAGCCGATCATATCCCAAATCGCGCCGCCGAAAATGCTGTCGTTATACATATAAGCCGGGTAGTCCAGCAAATCCTCCTGCGTGCCGATCGTTTCAAAGGACGCTTGCCCTGCGGACGGATTTTCAGAGGCCACAATATAGGTTCCATTATCGCCGATCATGCTTGCAATCAGCATACCGTTTACCACAGCCAGCCCACGGATGCCAACCGAAATGAACGGATCGCTTGGGCGCGCACAGGTATATACAACCTGCGTTGCATCGTTATTTTCCGGATCAATCTCCAGAAGATAGGGCTTGCATCCGCCGCCACGAAATAGAGCTTGCCGTTATAGGTGATCGATGCACGATAACCGCCCATATTTTTGGGTTCTGCCACGAGCTTTACCTCGCCTGTGCGCACATTGACGCGCACCAGAATACTGCGCCGTGCGTCGCTCGGATTGTTTTCTAAATCCCCCATATAAAGCGTACCATTGTAAAGCGCATTGAGGCCCGCTTTAAACACTTCCACATCAACGCCGCTCTGCTTGGCCATAATATTGATCGTTGCGTAGATGGCCGCATAGCAGGTGCCCACATACATATAATCCCCATACCCCTGCGCCGACCAGGAATAATTCTGCCCGCGGTCGTTTTCTCCGCTGTCATATTCAATGATCCCGTCAATTTCCCCCACACCGGCATCTGGATGAGAGAATTTCTGCGCTTGATATCTGCTGGTCGGGGAGGTATAGGTTACCGTTTGACCGGCCGCCAATACAGATGTACCACCGCATACGATACATAGTGCCAAAAGGATGGCGAGTATCTTTTTCACATTTGTCATTTGCCCTCTACCCTTCTTTTGTTGATTTTGAATTCAACGAATTCCATTACCATCATATCTGATTTTAGGGAGAAGGTCAATATTCTGCACAACATTAATCCTGGAAACGTATTAAAAATATATAAACTGGATAAATAAAGCCTAAACAAACACCAAAAATCCACACATTGGTTGAGATACACAGCATTACCTGCTATAATAAAAGACTTATAGGATACGCGAAAGCAAAGGGAGGGTTTTCTTTGACAATCCTATATGAACTGGGAGCAAACCTGTATGTAAATATCACCAACCGGTGTCCCTGCCGCTGCACCTTCTGCATCCGCCAAAAATCAGATGGTGTAGGCTCCGGGGCGAATCTCTGGCTGGAGCATGAGCCAGATTTTGACGAGGTGATCCAAGCGTTTGAGCAGAAGGAGCTCTCCCGTTATCAAGCGGTCGTATTCTGCGGATACGGCGAACCGCTGGAGCGTATAGACTTGCTGATTGCGGTGTGTAAATACCTCAAAGAAAAAGACCCGGACAGTGTGATCCGGGTCAATACCAATGGTTTGAGCGACCTCATACATGGCTTTCCCACAGTGCGCTTGCTTAAGGGCCTGGTGGATTCTGTTTCGATCAGCTTAAACGCGCCGGACGCCGCCTCTTATAACCGATTGTGCCGCCCAAGATTTGGGGAAGCCGCCTTTGATGCAATGTTAACCTTTGCTAAGGAATGCAAACACCTGCTGCCGGAGGCATTCTCTCCGTGGTAGACTGCATCTCAGAACAAGAGCTGAAAGCATGCCAAGGGATAGCGCGGGAAGCCGGCCTTCCCCTTCGCGTACGCGAATATGCGGAATAGCGCTATCAGAAACGTCGCTATTTAAATTTACGCAGGTTTGCCGCAAAAATTCCTCCCAGCGCGCCGCACAGCAGCATGACGGCGGCCATGATGTAAAAATGGGCGCGACCGAACCATGATTTGCCGCCAACGCCATGATGCAGGCAACTGCTGTCAGCGGAAGCGCGGCCAGAATGCCGAAGGGAAGACCCTTTTTATGAAACGGCCTCGTTACAACAAAGCCGGATAAAAAAGTGGCAAAGCAGCATGCTAACAGGCCCAAAATATAAACGACCGCTCCCGTAAGGTCAGATTTTACGATAATAGAAGAAAAAATTGCCATCATTAAGAGCATAACAATCATGCCTGCTACAAAGCCCACCAAAATGCGCAGGATCAGCGCGCGCGCTTCGTTTTGCTCAGATGCATTTTTCTTTTTCCCTTTGCTCATAAAAAATCCCCCTCACATTCTCTGATAAAGAATATGAGGGGAAATTCAAGGATATGCCGAATTTATTCTTCGTCTTTCTTCGCCTGTGCAGTCTCTTCCGCTTTTGCGGTAGAAACCTCGTCCAGATCTTTCTTTCTGCCGCGGCGTTTTTTGCCGCCTTCCTCGGCGGAACGCTTTGCACGCTCCTCCTGCGCCTTAGCCTGTGCGGCCTCGCGCTCAGCGGCAAGCTTCTCATTCGCGGTGTTATTGGTCTGCACGGCCCAGCGCGCGATACGCATCTTATTGCGGTCTGCGCCGGTTTCAATAATCAGGGAATCCTCTTTGACCGTAACAACACGGCCCATAATCCCGCCGATTGTTGTGATTTCATCGCCAACCTGAAGGCTATCGCGCATCTCCTGCTCTTTTTTCTGCTGCTTCTTCTGCGGGCGAATCATGACGAAATACATAATTGCGAACATGGCAACCATTAAAAGGATCATGGTAAAGGGAGATGAGGATGCCGTACTGTTGCCTGAAGTTAATAAATGGAATGCTGTCATTCAATTGCTACCTCCGTGATTTTTATAATACTGCTATTATACCTGTAACAAAACGAATATGCAAGCATCAAAATACAGATTGTACTATAAAAAGAGCGCAACAAATACAGACGCGCAAAAAGGAGGAATCCATGGAATACTGGGAAGTATGTAATGCCTGCGGCGACCGAACCGGCCAAATCCGGCCCAAAGGCGCCTTTTCGGGCCCGGTGAATATCACCCGGCGATGGAAGCATGGATTAAAAATAGCCGGGGCGAAATTCTGATCCAGCAGCGCAGCGTAGAATGTGAGATCTTGCCGGGTGCCTGGGGATTAACAACCGGGCGGATGATTGCCGGAGAAAGCACACAGCAAGGCTGTATCCGGGAGATCAGGGAAGAGCTTGGCCTATGCGTTACCCCCTCTCAAATTCAATTTTTAAAAAGGATCCCACGCGGAGAACTATTGTGGGATATTTATTTGGTGCAGGATGATACGCCCAGCGAACGCCTACAGTTACAGGCAGCGGAAGTGGCACAAGCAAAATGGGTGTCTCCCCGTACGTTTCGTTTCTTGTTGGAAACGGGCAAACTATTTTGGTATCCAGAGATTGAAGAAATTCTATCGATGGTGGAGCGACATACGAAAACCGGGCAGCATAAAATTGGTTAAGGAGTGGCTGCAATGCAATTCATTATAGAGAATCATAAAATTTATGCCCAAAATGAGGCCGGGGAACGGCTTGCCGAAGTGGATTTCCCCGCATTGGACGAAAATACGGTTTCGATTGACCATACGTTTGTAGATCCATCGCTGCGCGGCCAGGGCGTGGCGGCGACGCTTATGAAAATGACAATCGAAGAACTCCGGCGATCGGGCAGGAAAGCCGTGCCCGTTTGCTCCTTTGCACAAAAATGGTTTGACGCACACCCAGAGCAAGCGGATTTACTTGTCAACCAATCCCTATCGGATAAAGCGGAGCTGTTATAAAACGCCTCTTCACAAAAATTGTAAAAAGGCGTGGTTTCGGGCGGATATTCGGCCCCATTAGCGTGTATCCTGCCCTCAAATTCAGTTCAAAATTTATTTTCATGCGGCAAAAATGCATTTGAGGTTACATTCCCCATTCGATAAAAAAAGACCGGACGCTCCTGGGGAGCGTCCTAACAGGGATCAGAAACACATTGCTTTCGCATGCTGCTGTTTTTCAAGCAGACCCTGCTTCCTCCCTGCCGACTATAGTATGTGAAGCGCTGCATGGGAAATGCCAGGAAAAAAGCGCCGTAAAAAAATGGATCAATCCGAATTTTATATGGGAACGGGAAGCTTACATTCCGAAACACCAGCAGGTGCAAAAATAAAATATGTAGCAAGGAAGAAAAATTCCCGTAATGAAAATTCATTGCGGGAATTTTTGTAATAGAATTAAAATTTCTCAAATTTACAGCACGTATCGAGCTTAGCCTGCCATTTCCGCAAGGCTTTGCTCCAGCATCTGTATTTTTTCTTCCAGCTTAGCCGCTGCATCGCGCTGATTCTGCACGATATGCGCCGGGGCTTTCGATGTGAACTGTTCATTATGAAGCTTTGCCTGCACGCCCGCAAGCTGCTTTTGTGTATTCTCCAGCTCTTTTGTCAGGCGCGCCTTTTCCGCCTCCAAATCCACCAGCTCGCCCATCGGGATATAGAGCCGTGCGCTATCCGCCACAATCAACACAGCGCCGGGAATTTCGAAGGTGGAACCAACCGTCACCTCAGAAGCATAGGCAAGCCGCTGGAAAAACTCAGCCGCGCCGCGGAAGGTAGCCTCATCCGCCGTTTCAATATAGACATGCGCCTTTTTGGAAGGCGGAACATTCATTCGCTGCGGCGATTGCGCACTGCGCGAATTGCCCGCATAATACGCTCCATCTGCGCCTCCTCCGCAGAGAAAGCAAGCGAAGGATTATAAACCGGCCACGGGGAAACGAGGATTGCCTCGCCTTCATGCGGAAGGGTCTGCCAAATCTCCTCCGTGATGAAGGGCATGAACGGATGCAGGAGCTTGAGCGTATTGCTCATCACATAGACGAGCACAGCCTTGGCCGGCTCCGCAGCTTCCCCGCCCTGCTGCAGGCGGATTTTGGCAAGCTCGATATACCAGTCGCAGAACACGTCCCAAATGAAATCATATAGCTTCTGCACCGCCATACCGAGCTCGAATTTCTCAAGGTTATCCGTCACCTCTTTGACGACGGCGTTAAACTGGCTCAGAATCCATTTATCCTCCAGTGCCAGTTCCTTCGGCAGATGCGGCGCCGGCTCATTCTCGTCGAGATTCATGAGGATAAACCGTGCCGCGTTCCAGATCTTATTGGCAAAGTTGCGGCTTGCCTCAACCTTTTCATCAGAAAAACGCATATCGTTGCCCGGGCTGTTGCCTGTGGCCAAAGCAAAGCGCAGCGCATCCGCGCCATACTGCTCAATCACTTCCAACGGGTCAATCCCGTTGCCAAGGGATTTAGACATCTTGCGCCCCTGCGCATCCCGCACGAGGCCATGGATCAGCACGGTATCAAACGGTTTCTCCCCGGTGTATTCGCATGCGGAAAAAATCATGCGCGCCACCCAGAAGAAAATGATGTCGTAGCCAGTTACCAGCGTGTTGGTAGGATAATAGTGCTTAAGCTCCGGCGTTTCATCCGGCCAACCGAGGGTAGAAAACGGCCAAAGCGCAGAGGAAAACCAGGTGTCAAGCGTATCCGGATCCTGCACAATTTTTTGAGAGCCGCACTTCGGGCAGGCGGTTGGCTCCTCCCGGCTGACAATCAGCTCGCCGCAATCCGGGCAATACCAAGCAGGAATCCGATGGCCCCACCAGAGCTGGCGGGAAATGCACCAATCCTTGATGTTATCCATCCAATTGAAATAAACCTTGCTCATCCGCTCCGGAATAAATTTCACAGTGCCATCGCGCACGATATCGATCGCGGGCTTTGCAAGCGGCTCCATTTTGACAAACCACTGCTTCGAAACGCGCGGCTCGACCGTTGTGTGGCAGCGGTAGCACGAGCCGACATTGTGCTTCATCGGCTCCACCTTGACGAGGTATCCGCCTTCTTCCAGGTCTTTACAATCTCTTTGCGGCACTCGTAAATGTCCATGCCCGCATATTTGCCGCACGCTTCTGTCATATGGCCGTCGTCCGTCATCACATTGATGACTTCGAGACCATGGCGCAGGCCCACCTCAAAATCGTTCGGGTCGTGGGCTGGCGTAATCTTCACTACGCCGGTGCCGAAATCCATTTCAACGTATTCGTCTGCGATCAACGGGATTTCCTTATTCACCAGGGGGAGGATCAGCTTTTTCCCCACTAGGTGTTGATAGCGCTCATCATCCGGATGGACGGCCACAGCCGTATCGCCGAGCATCGTTTCCGGGCGGGTGGTTGCAAGCTCAACATAGCCGCTGCCATCCGCAAACGGGTAGCGCACATGCCAAAAGGAGCCATCCTTCTCGGCATACTCCACCTCCGCGTCAGAGATCGAGGTTTGGCAATGGGGGCACCAGTTGATAATACGCTCGCCGCGATAGATCAGCCCTTCTCATACAGCCGGACGAACACCTCGCGGACAGCCTTTGAGCAGCCTTCATCCAGCGTAAAGCGCTCACGCTCCCAATCGCAGGAAGAGCCAAGCTTTTTAAGCTGCTCCACAATCCTGCCGCCATACTGTGCCTTCCACTCCCACGCGCGCTTTAAAAAGCCCTCGCGGCCAAGATCCTCCTTGGTTAGGCCCTCTTTTTTCATCGCCTCAACAATCTTTGCCTCCGTGGCGATGGACGCATGATCCGTGCCAGGCAGCCACAGCGTATCATACCCCTGCATCCGGCGGAAACGGATCAGGATATCCTGCAACGTTTCATCGAGCGCATGCCCATGTGAAGCTGCCCCGTAATGTTGGGCGGCGGGATCACGATGGTGTACGGCGTCTTCTCCGGGTCGAGCTTTGCATGGAAATAATGCCCGTCTAACCAGAACTGATAGATGCGGTTTTCCACATCCTGCGGGCTGTACTGTTTGGCCAGTTCCTTTGCCATCCTTTGATTTCCTCCTCAATCCGCGCTTTCACGGCGGACTACGGTCATTTTCTATTTATTATCCCATCTGACCATTCGTTTGTCAAGAAAAAAGGCGGCGCCTGTTCCCAAGGTGGCCAAACCAAATAAGCAAACGAAACAATGTGTTTGATCACACCGGCTCAAGCAATAAATTGTATAATTTGCTTAATATGACTGCAATATGACTGCTTTTTTCGTGCTTTTCTTGTGTTTTTTTGCAAACGTGTATGATATTTTTCAGAAAGACAAAACTGTATGCACCAAGGAGCACCGTTATGGATATCAAAAAAGACGACTTGCTGATAAATCCCCCCAAACAATTCCGCCCAATCTCCCTTTGGGCCTGGAACACACGCTTATATAAAGAAGAAACAGCCCGGCAAATTGCGCAGATGGACGAAGCCGGAACCGGCGGCGTTGTGATACACGCGCGCGGAGGACTCCGCACCGGCTATATGGCCATGAGTGGA
>ENA-OQEN01000490-OQEN01000490.1-human-gut-metagenome-genome-assembly--contig:-NODE-490-length-17250-cov-6.135841_pt1 | contig 17250 bp, 30 predicted proteins | sample MGYA00242791_ERZ504627 | MGnify/ENA primary metagenome ERZ504627 (study PRJEB26092, sample SAMD00036316) | human gut metagenome | host: Homo sapiens | study: EMG produced TPA metagenomics assembly of... | reverse complement strand
CCACCCGGGAGATGGGAGCGCTGCCGCAGTAGAACAGCTCCAGCCGGGAGGCGGACATCATTCCCTGGCTGTAGACATGGAGCTTCTGGTTGTTGATGGCCGCGGCGCAGTCTCGTCTCCCAGGCGGCTGACGCCGTAGGGCTCGTCCCGGCACATCTCCTGCAAAAGGCGCAGGTCCGCCCAGTCCCGCTTGTCGTTGCGGACGGAACGGATGCTGTCCAGCAGATTGGCCCGCTCACTGTCCACATACTCCGGCAGATACCGGCCGTTGCGGGTGACGGGGTCCAGCAGCAGCTCTCCCAGCAGGGCAGCAGTGGGCTCCAGCAGCTTTTCTCCCCGGGGGACGAAGCTGTCGTCCATTACCGAGCCACAAAGCCGATGCACTGGCACTCCGCCCGCTTGCGGATGGTGGGGTTGATCTGTGCGCCGTAGAGCTGGTCCATGGCGGCGGACAGCTGCTGGATATCCGGGCAGCTCATGGTGCCCCGCTGGAGCACCAGCGGCAGCAGCGCCCCATAGGACGCCGTTTCCCGGCGCAGGGGGGTGATGAACTGGGCGGACAGGCAGCTGGTTTTGAACTTTTTGGCAGGCAGATAGGTGAGATATACCCGGTCCATGATCTCGCGGCGGGTCTTCTCCATATGCGGCACCTCCAGGATACATAGTGGGTATATTATACCGCATACCCAGACAAATGAAAAGGATTTTCATGCAGAATAAGGCCTCCGTCCAAAGCGGGGGCCTTGCTGTGCAAGGCGTCCCGGACTTTTGCGGCACACCGCGCCGCCATTTGCGGGGCCCACCCCTTGCAATCCCCCGGGGAAACGTTTATAATGAACATATCGTTATTCCGACTCAAAAACAAGGAGCTTCTCATCATGATCCAAGTCAACGCCGTAGGCGACGCCTGCCCCATTCCGGTGGTCAAGACCCTGCAGGCTCTGAAGACTCTGGCCGGTCCCGGCACCGTGGAGACTCTGGTGGATAACCGCATCGCCGTGGAGAATCTGACCCGTCTGGCCCAGAGCAAGGGCTGCACCATCGAAACGGAGCAGCTGGCGGAAAACCGCTTCCGGGTCACCATCACCGCCCAGGCCGGAGCCCAGCTGCCCGATACCGCCGACGGCATCTGCACCGTTCCCTCCGAAAGGCCCGAGAACACCGTGGTGGTGATCTCCGCCGACCACATGGGTCAGGGAGACGACACCCTGGGCCGGGTGCTGCTGAAGGGCTTCCTGTTTGCCCTGACCCAGCAGGAGAAGCTGCCCCGCACCGTTCTGTTCTACAACGGCGGCGCTTTCGTCACCTGCGATGGCTCCGCGTCCCTGGAGGACCTGCACAAGCTGGAGGCGCTGGGGGTGGAGATCCTGACCTGCGGCACCTGTCTGAATCATTACGGCATCGCGACAAGCTCCGGGTGGGTCAGGTGACCAATATGTACGTCATCGCCGAGAAGCAGATGAACGCCACCCTGGTGATCCGGCCTTGACCCGCCAACGGACTCCGGCCCTGGTGATCTCCTTCCAGGAGACGGCCCAGGCCCTGGCGGCGGAGGCCCTGTTCGGGCGCTGTCTCTGCCGGGGCGCATCATTCCGCTGCCGTCCCGCATTTCCGCCGGGTGCGGCCTGGCCTGGAAGGCGGACCCCGGCGACGAAACCGTCCTGACGGCGGCGCTGGATGAAAACGGCATCGGCCACGGCCCCTGCTGCGTATTGGAGATGTTCTGATGACGGAGATTTATCTGGACAGTGCTGCCACGTCCCTGCACAAGCCGCCCCAGGTGGCCCAGGCGGTGGCAGAGGCCATCTGTAAGGCGGGAAACGCCGCCCGGGCGCTCATGGGGCGTCCCTGTCCGCCCTGCGGACGGTGTATGATACCCGCTGCCTGGCGGCCCGGCTGCTGGGCTGCCCCCGGCCGGACCATGTGGTTTTTGCCGCCAACTCCACCATGGCTCTGAACATCGCCATATGCGGCCTGCTGTCCCCGGGGGACCACGCCATTTCCACGGACCTGGAGCACAACTCGGTGCTCCGGCCCCTGTATGCCCTGCAGCGGCAGGGAATGGCCCTGAGTTTTGTCCCGGCGGACAAAACGGGCAGGTTTCTTATGACGCTTTTGAAAGGCTGTTCCGGCCCAATACCCGGGCCGTGGTATGTACCCACGCTCCAATGTCACCGGCGACGTGCTGGATATCCCCCGCATTGCCGCCATGGCCCACCGCCGCGGTGCGCTGCTGATCCTGGACGCGTCCCAGACGGCGGGAGCCATTCCCCTGGACATGACGGCCCTGGGAGCGGACGTGGTGTGCTTTACGGGCCACAAGAGCCTGCTGGGCCCCCAGGGCACCGGCGGCTGTGTATCCGCCGGGGGTGGAGGTCCGGCCCCTGCTGCGGGGCGGCAGCGGCGTTCACTCCTTCGACAGGGATCAGCCCGCCGCCTATCCCACCCGCCTGGAGGCCGGAACCCTGAACAGTCATGGCCTGGCGGGGCTTCACGCCGCTCTGGAATACCTGCTGGCAGAGGGGGTGGAAAGCCTGTACGCCCGGGAGCACGCTGATGCTGCGGTTTTACCGGGGCGTCCGGGAGCTTCCCGCGTCCGGGTGTATGGCGACTTTTCCGCCCCTTGCCGGGCGGCCATCGTGTCCCTGAACATCCGGGACCTGGATTCCGGCGAGGTGTCTGATGCGCTTTTGCAGGGCTGGGGCATTGCCACCCGCCCCGGTGCCATTGCGCGCCCCGGCTCCACCAGGCTCTGGGCACCCGGGAGCAGGGTGCGGTGCGCTTTAGCTTTTCCCCCTTCAACACGGAGGAGGAGATCGACGCCGCCGTGGCCGCCGTGGCCCAGCTGGCCCGGTGATATGCAGGTCTGTCAAACAGATTGGTGGGAAGGTATTGCTCTGCGCTTGTTTCTTTACCGAATCTACACTGGGGAAATGCTATGATGTAAGCACACAGTTAAAAAGAGGAGCTCCGTGGAAAACGACAGCAGCGACGATAACGGTTAACCGCTCTTATATGGCCTGTTCATATGCGGCATACCTGCGCCCTTTACTGCGGTATCGGGTATAGGTGTGTCTTTTTTGCGTGAACAGAAGGCGGAAGAATGTTATGCGTTCAGCGCTGGAGCCGACTTACTTTGTACCGGAAGCTGTGAAAGCCGATGTTCTATTTCAGAACATGAAGCAGACGCATACGACATTTACTTTACGGTCTCCGAGCTGAGTGCGTACAGGGTATCCTTCATCACAGTCAGGCAATGCCGCGTCTGTTTGGCCTGTGCACAGTAAAGCGATTACGCGATTCAAAAGGAGTGAGGATAATGACGGGAGAAATGCCTTGCAGAAAGCGCCGCCTTTCGTCTTTTCAAATTATCATATTAGGCTTTGCGGGGTCATTCTGCTGGGTGCGCTGCTGCTGATGCTGCCGCTCTCCACAACAGCCGGTGCGTAACGCCATTTCATGAAGCGCTTTTCACCGCGACCTCCGCTGTTTGTGTAACGGGGCTTGTGGTGCAGGACACCGGCAGCTATTGGTCGGGCTTTGGTCAGACGGTGATCCTGACGCTGATTCAGATAGGCGGGCTTGGTGTTGTCACCGTGGCGGCATCGGTTGCGCTGCTGTCCGGGCGAAGGATCTCTCTGATGCAGCGCAGCACCATGCAGGACGCCATTTCAGCGCCGAAGGTCGGAGGAATCGTCCGGCTGACCCGGTTCATCCTGCGGGGAACATTTCTGATCGAACTGGTCGGCGCACTCGTCATGCTGCCGGTGTTTTGCCGGGACTACGGATGGCACGGGATCTGGATGGCGGTGTTTCATTCCGTCTCCGCCTTTTGCAACGCCGGGTTTGACATTCTGGGAACGAACAATAACTTGTATCCGTCCCTTACCGGTTATGTTCAAAATCCGGTGATCAATATCACGATCATGCTGCTGATCATAACCGGCGGCATCGGATTCCTGACATGGGATGACATTTGCGAAAACAAGCTGCACTTCCACCGTTATCGAATGCAGAGCAAGGTGATTCTTGTCACGACACTCACGCTGATCGTCCTTCCGGCGCTGTTTTTCTTCTTTGCGGATTTTGATGCCCTTCCCCTCGGAGAGCGGATTCAGGCAGCCCTGTTCCAATCGGTCACGCCGAGAACGGCGGGCTTCAACACCGTCGATCTGCCCGCCATGTCCAGCGCATCTCTGAGCGTGATGATCCTTCTGATGCTCATTGGCGGTTCTCCCGGCTCCACGGCAGGCGGCATGAAAACCACCACGCTGGCAGTCCTGCTTGCCAATGCTGCCGCGACCTTCCGCCAGCGGGACAGCTCCCAACTCTTTGGGCGCAGAGTCGATTGCGGCGCCGTCAAAACCGCCGCGACCATCCTGACGATGTACCTTGCCCTGTTCTTTGGCGGAGGCGTTTTTATCAGCGTATACGAGAATCTTCCGCTGTCCTCCTGCCTGTATGAAGCAGCGTCGGCGGTAGGCACGGTGGGACTGACATTGGGTATTACGCCGCAGCTGCATATTCCCTCGCAAATGGTATTGATCGCGCTGATGTATCTGGGGAGAGTCGGCGGGCTTACGCTCATTTATGCGGCGGTGTCCAGCAAGAAAACCGGCAGCGCAAAGCTGCCGCAGGAAAGCATCACGATTGGATAAGCAAAGGAGTATCTATCCCATGAAAAATGTTTTATTGATCGGAGCAGGCCGCTTCGGGCGGCATATCGCCATGCAGCTCTCTCAACTGGGGCATCAGGTCATGGCAGTCGATACCAATGAGGAACGGATCAACGATGTGCTTCCGTTTGTCACCAACGCACAGATCGGCGACAGCACCAATGCGGAGTTCCTGCGTTCGCTCGGTATCGGAAATTTTGATGTTTGTTTTGTGACCATCAGCGGCAGCTTCCAGAACTCGCTGGAGACCACCTCGCTGCTGAAAGAGCTGGGTGCCAAATGCGTGGTATCCCGCGCCGAACGCGATGTGCAGGCGAAGTTTCTGCTCCGCAACGGCGCAGATAACGTGGTCTACCCTGAAAAGCAGGTGGCAAAATGGGCGGCGATCCGATTCACTGCCGACCATATTTTCGACTACATAGAGATCGACGAGCAGCACGCCATCTTTGAAGTGCAGGTGCCGGAGGCGTGGATCGGGAAAAGCGTTGGTGAGCTGAACGTCCGCAGAAAGTTTGGCATCAACATTCTCGGCATCAAACGCGCAGGAGAAACGGATGTTTCCGTTACGCCGGACACCATATTGTCTGATGACATTACGATTTTGGCGTTGGGTGAGTATAAAGCCCTGCAAAAGTGCTTTCGGATTTGAAAAGGGTTTCCATACTGACGGAAAGGAAAAGCCAAGATATGAGCCGATAGCGGTGAGGGGCTTATCCGAATAACGGAGGAGGCGTTGGCCTTCTCCGTTTTTTCTTTCAGGATAACGTCCGTCAGGCTCTCGCCCGTTTCCTCCTTGAACTTGCAGGAGAGGCACAGGCGGCCAAGGAACAGTCCCTCCGTTTTGCACAAAAGCATTCTGTCAGAATAGTGCGAATTGTTGAAATTCTCAATAGGGGTTGACGAAAAGAATGGGGCTTGCTATACTATAAATGCCTTTGTCAGACACATGACAAAAGACGAAGTTTTGCTGGAGGTATGGAACATGAATCGGTGCAAACGATGGCTCGCATTACTACTGGGTGCCATGCTGCTGCTGGGCACGATGTCCGGCTGCAGCGGCACAACGGCCTCTGACAGTGAGGACGGCGCATATCGGAAAATCAATTTGTCCATGGCGGTCAACGGAACAGACACGCAAATCGACTCGCTGGTAGCCCACCACTTCGCAGACCTGGTGGCGGAGCGTTCAGGCGGAAGCATCACCATTGATGTGTTTCCCAACGACACGCTGGCCGGCGGCAACAGCACCAAGGGCGTGGAGTATATCGCCGTAGGCGCAGCGGATCTGGGAGCTTATGCCACCTGCGTCCTGGCCAACATAGAGCCCAAGATGTCCGTGGCGACGCTGCCTGGTCCTTTACCTCCTATCAGGAGGCACGGCAGGTCATCGACACCACCGGCGGTGCTTACTACGCAGAGCTGCTGGATGCAAAGGGCATCACGTATCTGGTTCCTTCCACAACGGCTTCCGCCAGCTCACCAACAGCAAGCATCCGGTCACCACACCGGAGGATCTGAAGGATCTGAAGATCCGTGTCCCCGGCTCGGCGGTATATATGGGCGTATTCAAGGCGCTGGGCGCCAGTCCCACGGCCATGAGCTGGAGCGAGGTGTTCACCGCCATCCAGCAAAAGACCATCGACGGACAGGAAAACGGCTGCTCCGTGACCAAATCCGCCAAGATGGATGAAATTCAGAAGTACATGACCATCTGGAATTACAGCTATGAAAATGATCTCTTTGTGGCCAACAAAAAGGTTTGGGAAAGCCTGGACGAAAATACACAGGCGCTTCTCCAGCAGTGCGCCTCCGATGCCTGCGAATGGGGCCGCGACCGGCTGGAGGCCGAGGAGGACGAGCTGATCCAGGCTTCCAGGACGCCGGTATGCAGGTGGATATCCTGACGGAGGAGCAGCTTCAGGCCTTTAAGGACGCAGTAAGTGGTGTAACGGCTGAGCTGAAGGCCCAATATGGCGAAGCCGCCTGTGCCGCTTTCGGCATTGAATGAGGAGGATCCATATGTTTGAGAAAATCGAAAAATTCGTTTCCTGCGCGTGCGTTTCCATTATGGCGGTGCTGGTCTTTTCAAACGTCATCGCCCGCTTCCTGTTCAAGCATTCTCTGGCGGTTTCGGATGAAATGTCCACCTACCTATTTGTCCTGATGAGCTTTATGGGTACCGCCATCGCGGCCCGGCGCAGAGCGCACCTGGGGCTTTCCATCATCACCGACCACGTCAGCCCCCATACGCGCTGATCATCCAGCTGGTCATGTACGGCATCTCCGCGCTGTTCTGTCTGCTGATCGTGTTTTTCGGTGTACAGATGGTCATCAGCCAGTATCGGCTGGGTCAGGAAACTGCCAATATGCAGTGGCCCGAGTGGATCTATGGGTCCTTCGTCCCCATCGGCGCAGCCTTTGCGGCAATTGCTTTTTTCCAGACCATGCTGGTCATGTGCAAGGAATATAAAGAACAGGAGGGCGAGAAATAATGGTCGGAATCGTATTATTGGGCGTCTTTGTGGTGCTGTTGGTGTTCGGCGCACCCATCGCCGTGTGTCTGGGTATGTCCAGCGTAGGCGCTATTCTGGCGCAGGGTGCGGGTAAGCCTCTGGACGCCATTATGAGCGTGCTGCCCCGTCTGTGCTCCTCTGCCAGCAGCAAATTTGTTTTGCTGGCGATCCCCTTCTTCATCCTCTCCGGCAATGTGATGGAAAAGGCCGGCATTTCCGGCCGCCTTATCAATCTGGCGGAGAAGTGCCTGGGCCACATCCGCGGCGGCATGGCCATGGTCTGCGTGGTGGTTTCCTGCTTCTTCGCAGCGATCTCCGGCTCCGGCCCCGCCACGGTGGCGGCCTTGGGCCTGATCATGATCCCCGCCCTGGTAAAGGCCGGATATCCCGCCGCCTTCTCCTGCGCTCTGATGGCGGCAGGCGGCGCCATCGGCGTGGTGATCCCGCCGTCCATCACCTTTGTCGTGTATGGTTCTATTGCGGACGCCTCCATCACCGACCTCTTCAAGGCCGGCGTGATCCCCGGTCTGCTGATGGGCGCAGGCTTGATCGTCGCTGCGCTGGTCGTCGGCCGGAAGATGGATCTGAAGGTGCTTCCCAAGGCCACCGGCAAGGAGCGCTGGAAAGCGTTCAAGGATGCATTCTGGGGTCTTTTGATGCCCGTCATCATCCTCGGCGGTATCTATGGCAGCATCTTCACCCCCACCGAGCGGCCGCCGTCTCCGTGTTCTACGGACTGATCGTGGGTATCCTCGTCTATCGGGAGATCGACCTGAAGAAGATCAAGGACATCCTCATTGACTCCTGCAGCACCACGGCCACCGTCATGTTCATCACCATGGGTGCCACGCTGTTCGGCTATGTGCTCACCCGTGCCCGGCTGGATCTGGCCATTGAGGGCTTTATGATGAATGTCACCGGCGGCAGCTCGATCATCTTCTTCATCATCGTGAACATCGTCCTGCTGATCGCCGGATGCTTCCTGGACTCCACCTCCGCGCTGTACATTTTCACGCCGCTGTTCGCGCCGGTGGCGCTGCAGCTGGGCATTGACCCCATTCATCTGGGCACGGTGATGATCGTGAACCTGGCCGTGGGCCTGTTCACGCCGCCGGTGGGCGTCAACCTGTATGTGGCCTGCGGCATCGGCAAGATCAAGATCGAGGAGATCACCAAGGCATCGTCCCCTGCCTTGTGGCAGACTGGTCGTTCTGCTCCTCGTCACCTATATCCCCGCTCTGTCCACCATGCTTGTTGGTTGACCCTGCGGGAAAGCTCCGGGTACCTCTCCTCCCGGAGCTTTCCTGCAAAAAAGCCCCGGAACGGGCAGCTGCTCCCGCATTTGTACAAAAAGCCGCCCTCTGATTTGTAGAAAACCAAAAAAGTCAAAAACCCTATTGACTTTGTCCGACAAAGGAGTATACTGTACTCATAGTTTGTCAGACATATTACAATACCCCTTCGAAAATGTTATTATGAGGTGATTTTTATGAAAGACATTTCCATTCAGGAGCTGAAAAACACCGCCGTACAAATGCGCATGAAGGTCATTGACATGATCTACAAGGCACAGTCCGGCCATCCGGGCGGCTCTCTTTCCGCCGCAGATTTTGTTACCGCCTGCTATTTCAAGTACATGAACCTCGACCCCAAGAACCCCCGCTGGCCGGATCGCGACCGCATGGTGCTCTCCAAGGGTCATGTCTGCCCCATCCAGTATGCCTGCCTGGCAAGCGTCGGCTTCTTCCCCGAGTCCGAGCTGGACACGCTGCGCAAGGAGGGCTCCATGCTGCAGGGACACCCCTCCATGAACAAATGCCCCGGCATTGATATTTCCACCGGCTCTCTGGGACAGGGTCTGGCCTGCGCCGCCGGTATGGCGCTGGCAGGGAAGCTGGATCACAAGGACTACAAGGTGTTCTGCGTGGTGGGCGACGGTGAATCGCAGGAGGGCGAGATCTGGGAGCTGCCAATACCGCCCACAAGTACAAGCTGGATAACCTGATCGTCTTTGTAGACTGCAACAATCTCCAGCTGGACGGCACCTGCGACGAGGTGATGCCCAACGGCGATCTGGGTGAGAAGTTCCGCGCCTTCGGCTGGGAAACGCTGGAGATCGACGGCCACAGCATGGAGGAGATCGTAGCTACACTGGATAAGTGCTACGCCTCCCGGAACGGCAAGCCCAAGTGCATCTATGCACACACCGTCAAGGGCAAGGGCGTCTCCTTTATGGAAAACCAGTGCGGCTGGCACGGCGTCGCCCCCAATGATGAGCAGTATAAGCAGGCCATGGCTGAGCTGAAGGCCCAGCTGGTTCACTAAGCAAGGAGGGACATGAAATGAGCGAAAAGAAGAATATCGCCACCCGCGACGGCTTCGGCCACGAGATCGTAGCACTGGGCAAGGAAAATCCCGACCTGCTGGTCGTGGATATCGACATCGGCAAGAGCTGCAAGACCGGTGATTTCCGCAAGGAGCTGCCCGGGCAGTATATCAATGTGGCATTGCCGAGCAAAACGGCGCCGGTCTGGCTGCGGGCCTTGCCACCTGCGGGAAGGTCCCCTTCGTGGTGACCTACGCGGTGTTTGGCTCTCTGCGTATGTGCGAGATGATCCGTCAGGAGGTCTGCTATCCCAACCTGAATGTGAAGTTTGCCTGCTCCCACGGCGGCGTGACCCCTGCCAACGACGGCGCCTCTCACCAGTCCATTGAGGACATGGGCGTGCTGCGTACCATCCCCAACATGACGGTCATCATGCCCGCTGATTATAACGCCGCGCGCAAGCTGGTGCGGCAGGCCGCTGAGACTTACGGTCCCATGTATCTGCGCTTCACCCGTGACGCAGTGCCTCAGATCTATGACGAGGATGTGGAGTTCACCATTGGTAAGGCTCACACCATTCAGGACGGCAAGGATGTTGCCATCATCGCCAACGGCGATACCGTCCGTCTGGCCATCGAGGCCGCCAGGGAGCTGGCAGGCAAGGGCATCAGCGCCCGCGTTCTGGATATGCACACCATCAAGCCCCTGGATGTGGAGGCCGTCACCGCCGCCGTCAACGACATTGGCAAGATCATCACCGTGGAGGATCACAACATTCTCAACGGTCTCGGCTCCGCCGTGTGCGAGGTGGCTGCCGAAATGGGCAAGGGCATCGTCAAGCGCGTGGGTATTCAGGATCAGTTCGGTCAGTCCGCTCCCTATGAGCGTCTGCTGGCCATCAACGGCGTGACGGTGGAGCATATTGTGGAGCTGGCCCAGGAGCTGGCCCGGAAATAAATCAGACATACAGGAGGATATTTCCATGAAAATCGGATTTGTCGGCTGCGGCGCCATCGGCAGCTGCTATGCAAGCTATCTTTCCAAGGTACACGAGGTCTGTGTGCTGGACACCTATGCCCCGGTCATCGAGGCTATCCGGAAAAACGGCATTCTGCTGGATGAATGCGTTCCCGGCGTCGGGAATGGCGAAACCGTATCCTATCGTCCCGCCATGGCTACCACCGATCCCAAGGAGATCGGTGTGGTGGATCTGCTGATCGTTTTCGTACACTATCAGTACCTGGAGGCGGCTGTCCGCAATGCGCTGCCTATGATCGACAGGCACACCATGATCCTGTGCCTGCAAAACGGTCTGGGCAACTATGACGAGATCGCCAAGGTGGTCCCCGAGGAGCAGATCATCATCGGCAACACCGCCTTCGGCTCCACCCCCATCGAGCCGGGTCATGTCCGGCACACCGGCACCGGCGTTACCAACATGGTTCCCTGAAGGCTCCCATGGAAAATGTGGAGCGCATGGCGGAGGGCTTGCGTGCCGCCGGTCTGGAGGTACAGGTTCACGAGAATGTGATGAACGCCATTTGGCACAAGCTGCTGGCCAATGTAGCCATCAACGGCATGAGCGCCCTGCTGGAAACGAAAAACGGCTTTGTAGACGCCAATCCCTACGCCCACGAGGCGGCCCGTATGCTGGTGGAGGAGGCCATCGTGGTGGCCAACGCCTGCGGCTGCACGCTGGAGCATGACGCGGAGCTGGAGCACGCTTTTGAGGTCGCCAGAATGACTGACGAGACCATCAGCTCCATGGTGCAGGATGTGACCCACCACAAGGAAACGGAGATCCGCATCATCACCGGCGCTGTGTGCCGTCTGGGACGGGAGCATCACGTCCCCACCCCCTGCAACGATCTGCTTTTGCAGTTGGTTTTGGCCAAGCAGTCCATCTATCTGGGCCGCTGAGCAAAGCCGGCGCGGCGCTTTTGGAGGCGTCAGGCGGCAAATATCTTGCCGTCTGGCGCCTTTTCCATGTACCGTATGGAAGTTCCTTCTTGACGCAGAGCGCCTTTTGTACTATGTTATACATAGTAGCGTATAAGGAGAGGAGCAAACTGCCATGAGTGAAACCCCGGCTTATGTGAAGAATTTAAAGAAGGAGTCTGTTGTGCAGAGCGTCATCAACTGTCTGACGGACGCTATGCGCAGCAAGGAGCTCAAGCCCGGCGACCGCATCCCGCCTGAGCCGGAGCTGGCCGCCTCTATGGGCGTTGCACGCAGCTCCGTGCGGGAGGCCATCAAGATCCTGTCGTATCTGGGTGTGCTGGAGAGTAAGCGAGCGGAGGGTACCTTTGTCTGCAGCGGCTTTCAGGAGAGCATGATCGATCCCATGATCTATGGCATCATCCTCAATCAGGATTCCTCCGAAAACCTGATGGAGCTGCGGGAAATGGTGGAGTCCGGCATTATGCGGCTGGCCAGCGCAAAATACAGCGAGGAGGCGGGCCGCGCACTGGCCGCCATACTGGATCAGATGACCGGCATCGTGCAGAGCGGTGAAAATGTGGTAGACCGCTTCTTCGAGGTGGATAACGCCTTCCACAACCTGATCTCACAGATGGGGAAGAACCCCCTGGCCGACAAGATCAGCCGCGTCGTCCGCACCCTGACCCATGCCATGCGCTATGAAACGGTAGCCACTATGCTCAACACCGGGCGCGGCGAGGAGCTGATTGCCGCCCACCGCTGCCTGCTGGAAACGCTGCAAAGCCGCCGGCTGGAGAACGTGGAGGAGCTTGTCCGGACCACCTACTTCGAGGATGCCCTCCACATCTGACGGCGCAGCCGTGCGCCTCTTTGTGACCGTATGTTTTCTTTCATCCGCAACGATCTCATATTTTGTTTTGTAAGGAGGAATTCCCATGTCCGCATTGAGATCCGTGTGCGCTTGGCAGCAAGGCACCCCTGAGCGAACAGGAACTCCGGCAGATCGACGCCTATTGGCGTGCTGCCAACTATCTGACCGCCTGCCAGCTCTATCTGCTGGATAACCCCCTGCTGGAGCGTCCTCTCGTCAGGAGCGACATCAAGCAGACCGTGGTGGGTCACTGGGGCACCTGCCCCGGGCAGAACTTCATCTATACGCACCTGGACCGGGTCATCAAGCGGGACGACCTGGACATGATCTATCTCTCCGGCCCCGGCCACGGCGGCAACGCCATGGTGGCCCAGGACTGGCTGGACGGCAGCTACACGGAGGTGTATCCCAATATCACCCGGGATAAGGAGGGAATGCAGAAGCTCTTTAAGCGCTTCTCCTTCCCCGGCGGTATTCCCAGCCACGTAGCACCGGAGACCCCCGGCTCTATCCACGAGGGCGGTGAGCTGGGCTATTCCTTGGCCCACGCCTTCGGCGCGGTGGCGGATAACCCCAACCTGATCGCCGCCTGCGTGGTGGGCGACGGCGAGGCGGAAACCGGCCCGCTGGCCACCTCGTGGCACGGCAACAAGTTCGTCAACCCCATTACCGACGGCGCGGTGCTGCCCATTCTGCACCTCAACGGCTTCAAGATCGCCAATCCCACCATCTTCTCCCGCATGAGCCATGAGGAGGTGGAGTGCTTCTTCCTTGGCTGCGGCTGGAAGCCCTACTTCGTGGAGGGCAGCGACCCCATGACCATGCACCAGCAGATGGCGTCCGTTCTCGACGCGGCGATCCGCGAGATCAAGCGCATCCAGCGGGAGGCCCGGAAATCCGGCGAAGCCAAGCGTTCCCGCTGGCCCATGATCGTGCTGCGCACCCCCAAGGGCTGGACAGGCCCCAAGGAGGTGGACGGACTGCCGGTGGAGAACTGCTGGCGGGCCCATCAGGTGCCTATCTCCATGGGCGCGGACACGGACAGACACCTGGCCCAGCTGGAGGCGTGGCTGCGGTCCTATAGGCCGGAGGAGCTGTTCAACGCCGACGGTACACCTGTGGAGCTGGTAGCCTCCTTCCCCCTGCGGGCAGTCGGCGCATGGGTGCAAATCCCCACGCCAACGGCGGTCTGCTGCTGCGGGACCTGCGCACTCCCGATTTCCGGGACTACGCCGTGGACGTCAAGTCCCCTGGCTCCGTGGAGGCCCAGGATATGTATGTTCTCGGCACCTACGTCCGGGATGTGATGAAGCTGAACATGGACGCCCGGAACTTCCGCATTTTTGCGCCGGACGAAACGGCGTCCAACCGCCTGCAGGCCGTTTTCGATGTGACCGGCCGCCGCTTCCTGGACCAGCAGATCCCCGGCATTGACGACCACCTGGACCCCGACGGGCGGGTGATGGACTCCATGCTCTCCGAGCATTTCTGCGAGGCTTTTTGGAGGCTACCTGCTCACCGGACGTCACGGCTTCTTTGACAGCTACGAGGCGTTCATCCGCATCGTGGACTCCATGTTTGCCCAGCACGCCAAGTGGCTGAAGATGTGCAGCGAGCTGCCCTGGCGGCACGACATTGCCTCCCTCAACTATATCCTCGCCTCCAATGTGTGGCAGCAGGACCACAACGGCTTCACCCACCAGGACCCCGGCTTCCTGGACCATGTGGCCAACAAGAAGGCGGATGTGGTGCGGATGTATCTGCCGCCGGATGCCAACTGCCTGCTGAGCTGCTTTGACCACTGCATCAAGAGCCGCAACTATGTGAATGTCATTGTGGCCAGCAAGCACCCCCGCCAGCAGTGGCTGACCATGGAGCAGGCGGTGAAGCACTGCACCCAGGCATCGGCATCTGGAGCTGGGCCTCCAATGACCAGGCGAGGAGCCGGATGTGGTCATGGCCTGCTGCGGCGACACACCTAGCTGGAAACGCTGGCTGCCGTCAGCATTCTGCGTAAGGAGCTGCCGGAGCTGAAGATCCGGGTGGTAAATGTGGTGGATCTGATGAAGCTCCAGCCCCACACGGAGCATCCCCACGGTCTGACCGACGAGGAATACGACGGTTTGTTCACCAAGGATAAGCCCATTATCTTCGCCTATCACGGGTATCCCACCCTGGTCCACGAGCTGACCTATCGCCGGCACAACCGGAATCTCCACGTCCGCGGCTACAAGGAGGAGGGCACCATCACCACGCCCTTCGATATGCGGGTGCTCAACGACATTGACCGGTTTGATCTGGTCATCGACACGGTGCGCCGTCTGCCGCAGCTGGGCAATCGCGGCGCATACCTGGTCCAGAAGATGCAGGATAAGCTGGTAGAGCATCGCCAGTACATCCGCGACAACGGTGTGGATCTGCCGAGATCCGCAGCTGGAAGTGGGATGAAGCCTGAACAGTGCCGAGTGAGGTTTGATGATCGCAGAGGTCATCCCCGGCGCGGCGGACAGAGCGCATGACACGGACACCGGACGGAGCCCGTTCGCGTTCTGAACTGCGCCGCGGCATACACCTATAAATTTCGCGCAAAAAGGCTCCCGCATACCACGCGCGTGGTATGCCGGGAGCTTTTTGCTTGGATATCTCCGTGGTATGCCGTGAGCAGGAAGAGGACCGCTTTGTTCCGGTCGGGCAAGCGCCAGCAGCGCTCTCGCCAGTGTGTCCATCTTCGCCGGTGGGCATCTGACAGGAAGAATTGAGGGTTTCTTTCTCTGAGTTGCTGATGCAGTCGCTTTCGGAACTGCGGCCCCATAGAGGGTGCAAAGCAGTCCCGCACGAACTCATTCAGCTCCAAGACCCCCGCTTCGATCCGTTCCTCCAGACAGGTGCATTCATACAGGCGGCACGAATGCTTGCGATCATAGTTCTGGCAGTATTCGTACGCCACATCTTTGGGCGTGTAATGAAATGGGCTGCGGTATATCCCACCGCCTCTGGGTTTTTGACCGGGCTGAGACATCATCAACTGCTCCATCGCCTGCAGCGGCGTGTCTCGCATGGAACAGCAGTTGTAGGAAAGGAGCAGAATAACCCTTATAACCGTTGCAAATCAACACAAAAAGGAGCTAATTCTTATGAAATCTCTATTTGAAGAAATGGGCGGCACTTACCGTCAGGAGGGTGATTATCTTAGCGCAAAAGCAGTAGTATTATGTGAATACGTCATTCATGTTGTGTGAATTTCTGTTCTTCTCCTTGCAATCACCCCACCCGTGCAATATGAAACAAAATGATTAGCGAGTTTTTTCTCCGCACCCCTTGCAAACCAGAAAAAAGCGCGGTATAATATGACCAGAAGAACCGAAGCGGTCATATTTAAGGAGGCGTGAGCTTGGCTTTTACCGATTACGAGACCGAGCAGCTCCGCAAGGCGTTGCTGAAGGAAACGAGACATTGTGCTGTCACGCTGGGGATGAAGAAAACCTCCGTAGAGCAGCTGACGAAGCGGTCGGGATTGCGAAGGGCTCGTTCTATAAATCTACGAATCCAAGGAAATGCTTTTCTTTGCGGTTTTAGAGGCATCCATGCCGAGCTTTACGGGGTAGCCGACCATGCACTGAGCGAAACTGACGCTTGCCGCCATCGGAGCGCGCAGCAGAGGCGGTTCTGGCCGTCTGCCGGCGGCTGTCCGATACCGGCGACATGGTTTTCATTGAACATGACGCCAAGTTGCTTTTGCAGAGACTGCCGGAGGACATCAAAAATGTCCATTATCACGACGACGAGGCGCACATTCGTCAGCTTCTGGAAAAATATGACCTTGTTCCTAAACGGGGGGCGTCACTTGCCGCCGCGACAGTACGCGGACTGATTCTGACCGTCTCACACAAGGAGCAGATTGGGGAATTATATCCGCAGGTGCTGGAAACGCTGGTGTACGGTGCTTGCAGGGCGTTATTTGAATGAGCGAAAGGCCGCAGAAATGCGGCTTTTCCAAGGCACAACGGTTAGCACCATCTAACCGAACAACTGCGCGTATCGGTTAGTCGAATCTAACACCGAAAGGAATGACAGAGATGCGAAAACATAAGAGTTTCTGGGATAGAAATGCCGGTCGGTACGACCGCTTTATGCGAAAGGATCGGGCGGCGTATGAGGAGATATATGAGCTAATTCGGCCAATTGTGCGGCACAAAACGGTGCTGGAGCTGGCGACCGGCACGGGATTGATCGCAAAACACATCGTAAACGCGGCGGCACACATCGAGGCGACGGATGCTCCCCGGAGATGATCGCAGAAGCGAAACGGGACAATCACTCGGCGAAGCTGCACTTTTCCGTGCAGGATATGTTCCGCCTGCCCTATGCGGATAAGTCCTTTGATGTAGTGATCGTGTCCAACGCGCTGCACATCGTGCCGCAGCCGGAGAAAGCCCTGCAAGAGATAAAACGGGTACTGAAAGACGACGGCACGCTCATCGCGCCGACCTTCACCCACGCGGGAAACTCGTTTTCCGGCAAGATCAGGGCATTTTTTATGAGGATGGCAGGCTTTCCTCTCCACAGCAAGTGGACCAGCGCGGAATACCTGCGCTTCCTACGGCAAAACGGCTGGGCGGTGCGGAAAAGCGCTGTTCTGAAGGTATCCTTCCCGCTGACCTATGCGGAATGTGAGAAAACGGAGGTGTGATATGTCATTCTTTGAAAACACCCGCAAGCCCGTGGGCCTCGGCGGGAAAATCATGGTCGCCATGATGAATGTCGGGCACAGCGCCGTGGCCGGTGGGGGCTGCAATTTATAGAGCTTGCGCCGGACGCAAGGTGCTGGACTGCGGCTGCGGCGGAGGGGCGAACATCAAGAGACTTCTGAAAAAATGCCCGGAGGGTATTGTCAAGGGCATTGACTATTCCCCCGTCAGTGTG
>ENA-OQEN01000489-OQEN01000489.1-human-gut-metagenome-genome-assembly--contig:-NODE-489-length-17264-cov-8.556807_pt1 | contig 17264 bp, 21 predicted proteins | sample MGYA00242791_ERZ504627 | MGnify/ENA primary metagenome ERZ504627 (study PRJEB26092, sample SAMD00036316) | human gut metagenome | host: Homo sapiens | study: EMG produced TPA metagenomics assembly of... | reverse complement strand
CAGCGCCGCACCGGCCACATCCGCCCGCCAGCTGTCCCCGATAAATAGCACCCGTCTTGCGTCCAGCTCTGTCTCATGCAGAAACTGCCGGAACAGCTTCCGCTTCGCTTCTGCACACCATAGGTGCTGGACACAAGACCGCCGTCAAAGGCGGGGTAGCCGCAGCGGCGCAGCATCGCATCGATCTGCGTCTGCGGCAGGTACATGTCTGAAATATAGTAGAGCTTTTTGCCCTGCCGGCGCAGTTGCTGCACTGCATCCAGCACCGGTCGGTACGGCACGCAGGCGGCCAGCTCCTCACGCTCGCGGCGTGCCTCTTCCTGGGCCTCGCGACGAGCTTTCTCGGCGCGGAGCTCTTCCAACTCGGCGCGTTCCTCGGCAGACAGTGTTGGGACTCAAGCTTGGCCATGGTACAGCCCTTTCTTTTAAAAAAAGCCGCCGACACAATGTCAGCGGCTTATCAAATCCAAGGGTGGAGACGAAGGGAGTCGAACCCTCGGCCTCTGCCATGCGACGGCAGCGCTCTCCCAACTGAGCTACGTCCCCAGGACAAGTTGATATTTTACCTACGGCTCGCCAACTGTCAACGCCCAATACCCAGTCTTTTTGGGACGCGGCTGTTTTAGCTACCCCGACAGACAACGCGAACGGTTTGGTCGAACAGCGGCAGGGGTAGCTAAAACAGCCCCGTCCCAAAAAGACTACTCAAAGAGCCTCGTCCCAGATTAGCTGGTTTGAGCACTAGTAAGAACACCGGTGGTATCGAACGCCGGGGTAAAGCTCTCGTCTACCGCGCCGCCTTCTTGCCAAAACATCGTCGTAAAGCCCAGGTCGTCGGCATGGTCGAGCACCTGCTCATACTCCTCGCGCGTCACGGCGCGCGCCAGGTCGCCGCCTTGTTCGCGCATGAGTGCATTGGGCGTGTACTGGTTCATGACCGAGATCGGCACGTCGCCCACCGTCTGCCACACCAGGTCTAACACGCGGCACGAATCGTCAGCATGCCCCGGCAGCACCAGATGACGCACGATTATGCCGCGCCTCATGAGCCCGTCCTCGTCTACCAGTTCTCCCCCGCGGCGCTCAATCTCGCGCGCCATCTGGGCCAGACCCGACACGGTCACGCGCGGGTAGTCCTTAATATGAGAAAGCGACTGCGCAAGCCCGGCATCGGCATATTTAAAGTCCGTAAGCCACACGTCGACCAGGTCGCCCAGCGCCGCCACGGCACTCGCGCGCTCGTAACCACTCGTGTTGTAGACAATTGGGATGACCAACCGCGCGTCCGTGCCGCGGCAATCGTGGCAGGCAACAGGTGCGCATAGTGCGTCGCCGTCACCAGGTTGATGTTATTGGCGCCCTGGTCCTGCAGCTCCAGCATAATCTCGACCAAACGCTCGGGCGAAATCTCAAGACCGAAATTGCCCGTCGAGATCTCGTGGTTTTGGCAGTAGATACATTTGAGCGAACAGCCGCTAAAGAAAATCGTACCCGAGCCGGCCTCGCCCGAGATAGGCGGCTCCTCCCACATATGAAGCGCTGCGCGGGCCACCTTAAGCGTGTTGTCGGCGCCGCACACGCACGCGTGCCCTCGTCGCGCGCGCACCGCAACGGCGCGGACACAAATGGCAGGCGGGCGAAAAAAGTTCGGTCAACGACGTCGGCATAAAAACATGCTCCAAAACAATGATTCAGCAGCTCAAACGTAAAGGGACCAACCGCACAGACGGCTCGAGCCCAAGGCGCCGTAATCGTCCGACACGATTTTTATAATGTCAAGACTGGAATCGACAAAGTGCCGCTTTATGATGTAGGTATTCCGCCCCCCGCGGAGCAACTGGGTGAACCGTCGCGTTTATTTAGGGAGCCCACACAGTCGTACCTAGTACAGGTATCCTTCGTTGTTAAGGACGCTGGAACAGTCGATGAGGGCACCCACCTGTTTTAGGTGGGTTCATTTTCGTAACGTGGGGGGTGGTTTTCATTTGCCGAAAACCACCATTACAGCCCATATGGATCCCCGCCGGTATCCCGACAAGCCATCGACAACATCCCAATATCTGGTAAGCACGTGATTATCGCTGCATACAATTCCATGCACCCCCCGTGGTCGAGTATCATGGTTCGGCTATGCCCTTTGCGCATGGCGTTCTTCTGACCTTTTCCTTCGACGCTTGGCGGTTTTTAGATTCATGGCTTCATCCCCGAGCTACATTCCGTACCTATGCGTGGCAGCGGCGGCCTTTATCACGACCTTCCTCATGGTGCCCCTGGTCAAGCGCTTGGCAATTAAGCTCGACGCCGTCGACTATCCTTCCAAGCGCCGCATCAACACCAAGCCCATCCCGCGTTTGGGCGGAACGGCGGTGTTTTTGGGCCTGGTCGTTGCCTGCATTGTGCAAATCCTAGGCACCTGGCACCTAGGCTGGCCGCCCGTCCTGGTGCCGCACCCGCGCCTTCACATTAGCTATCCCATGCTGGCGCTCTCCTTTACCGTCATCTTTGCGACCGGCGCTATCGACGACGTCATCCAGCTCAAGCCCAAGCAAAAGCTGGCCGGACAGGTCCTCGCCGCGCTCATCGCCTGCGTGGGTGGCCTGCGCATCGGCGTCATTGTCAACCCGTTTGCCCCCGGCGAAATCATGCTCGGATGGCTCGCCTACCCCATCACCGTGATCTATCTGGTGGCATTCACCAACATCATTAACCTCATCGACGGCCTCGACGGCTTAGCCACGGGCATCTGCGGCATCGCGTCGTTCACCATGTTTTCGATGGCCGTTCTCTCGGGCCGCATCGACGCCGCCGCGCTCTCCATTGCGCTCTTTGGCGCCTGTCTGGCCTTTTTGCGCTACAACTTCAACCCCGCAAGCATCTTCTTGGGCGACTCGGGGTCGCTGCTTCTGGCTTTGCGCTGGGCTCCATCTCGCTACTCAACGTGAGCCGCACCGCCGCGCTCACCTCGCTTATCATCCCGCTCATCGTTGCCGGCGTGCCCATCATCGACACGTTTAGCGCCATCGTGCGCCGCAAGCGCGCCCACATTAGCATCGGGCAGGCCGACAAGGGCCACATCCACCACCGCCTGATCCAAGAGGGCTACAACCAAAAGCAGGCTGTGCTGCTCATCTACGCCTGGTGCATTATGCTTTCGGCCGGCGCCGCCGCGATCAACCAGGTCGAGGTGCCCATGCGCGTGCTCATCTTTACCGTGCTCGCCATTGGCTCGGCGGCCTTTGCCAAGCATCTGCATCTGTTTGAGCCCGTGTTGCGTCACCATTACAACAAGCGCACGCACGAGGACGAGCTCGTCACCCCCGACGATCCCGCCTTTAAGCAAGAGGAGCAGGCAGCAGAAGAACGCAAGGAAGAGCGCCACCACAGGCGCTAGGGTAAGCTGCCGAGGATGCGTCCAGACGCCGCCGGCCAAACGTGCAGCCACGCCGCGCCCATCGCACAAGCCGCCGCTCTCCCGCCCCTCGCCTACTTACGACCCGCCCCTCCAATAAACGCGTTATCATCTTGACCCATGAACATACGTTAGGAGCAATCATGCCAAACGAGAACAGCTACGAAGTCGCGCTGCAAAAGAGCAACGCCATTCGCGAGGGCCTGGCCAAAACGCCCGAGAAGTTCACCATGCTCACCGGCGACCGCCCCACCGGCCGTCTGCACCTGGTCACTACTTCGGCACCCTCAAGGGCCGTGTTGAGCTGCAGAACATGGGCGCCAAGACCAACGTGCTCATCGCCGACTACCAAGTCATCACTGACCGCGATACGACCGAGCACATCCAGGACAACGTGTACAACATGGTCATGGACTACCTTGCCTGCGGCATCGACCCCGACAAGACCATGATCTACGCGCACTCCGCCGTGCCCGCCGCCAACCAGCTCATGCTGCCGTTCCTGTCGCTGGTCTCCGAGGCCGAGCTGGCGCGCAACCCCACGGTCAAGGCCGAGATGGAGGCCTCGGGCCACGAGCTCACCGGCCTTCTGCTCACCTACCCGGTGCACCAGGCCTGCGACATCCTGTTCTGCAAGGGCAATGTGGTGCCCGTCGGTCGCGACCAGCTGCCGCACATCGAGCTCACCCGCACCATCGCCCGCCGCTTTAACAACCGCTACGGCAAAGTGTTCCCCGAGGTCGAAGCGCTGCTGTCCGAGACCCCGCTACTGCCGGGCCTGGACGGTCGCAAGATGAGCAAGAGCTACGGCAACGCCATCAACATCTCGATGACCGCCGAGGAGACGGCCAAGCGCATCAAGAAGAGCCAGACCGACTCCGAGCGCATGATCACGTTCGATCCCGAGAACCGCCCCGGCGTGTCCGGCCTGCTTTCAACCGCCGCCATCTGCACTGGCCGTTCCGAGGTCGAGATTGCCGAGGAGATTGGCATGGGCGGCTCCGGCCAGCTCAAGAAGTACGTGACCGAGGCCGTCAACGAGTACTTCGCGCCGATCCGCGAGCGTCGTCAGCGCTATGAGAACGATCTGGACTATGTGAAGGACGTGCTGCACGAGGGCAACCGTCGCGCCAACGAGATTGCCGAGCAGACCCTGGCCGAGGTTCAGGACGCCATGGGCATGGTGTACTAGATCGATCTGCTGGCTAGAACTTTCGATTGCTATAGGGCGGGCGCTACGGCGTCCGCCTTTTTTGGTGCCCGACCGGTTCGGCTCTGCCCATTGCACTCCCCCGACAAACAGGAACAGGCCCGCTGGCAGTTAGTTGCCAGCGGGCCTGTTCCCGAAGTACACCGTTGAATCGCACAGAGGGGAGGAATGCGAATCAAACTCAACAGGGCAGGCTTTTTCATCGCCTATTGCCTGCTCCGTTGCTGAAAACAATATAGTTCACCGTGGTTTACTTTGCTGCGACAAACCGCGCCGCCATACCTTCTCCATAAGTTAACCTCGGTAAACCTGCCAAAACCACCACAAAGGGGATAGGCACCTTTGTGGTGGTTTAAGCCACGGCAGAGCCGCTAGAGCCTGCAGGCCAGCGACAGGCGGCCAAGTCGACGTGCATGTCGTCCTTAAACGCCACACCCTCCCCTAGCAAAAGCTCACGTTGAGCATCGGGACCGCCAAAAGCAAAACCATCGCATATGCGGCCATCGGCAAACACCACGCGGTGACAGGGAATCTCGCCGGGGCGCGGATTGCCATGCAGGGCATACCCCACGTACCGCGCACTTCGTGGACGTCCAGCAAGCAGCGCCACCTGACCATACGTGGCGACCATCCCCTCGGGAATCTGCTCGACCACCTCGTACACCCGCTCAAAAAAGCCCTCAGACGCCATTGCTCGCTCCCTTCCACCCGGAATAGCATAAACCACCACAAAGGTGCCTGTCCCCTTTGTGGTGGTTTTGGCAGGTGGGCTAGTTAACGGGCTGGAAGAAGGCTACGGCTACGGCGCCGGGGCCTACATGGGTGCCGATGGTGGCGCCGATGGTGTGAACGGGCAGTTCGCCCTCGGTGTGGCCAGCCCACAGTGCCGCGCTGTCCTCGATATACTTCTTGAGCACCGCATCCGAAAGGCCCGTATAGCCGAGCGCCAGCGGCATGGAAAAGTCGATGCCGCCCGCCTTTTCGACCTTCTGGTTGAGCAGGTTACGTCCGTTCTTGGAACCGCGCGCCTTGCCCAGCTGCACGATCAGACCGTCCTCGGCAGCCACCACGGGCTTTACGTTGAGCAGCGTACCCACGGCACCGGCCGCAGCAGACAGGCGACCGCCGCGCACCAGGTACTCCAGCGTCTCGAGCAGGCCGATGACGACCACGCGGTCGCGCACGGCCTCGACAGCCGCCGCAACCTGAGCCGCGCCCTGGCCCTCGTCCACCAGGCGCAGCGCATACTCGACCAGCACGCGCTCGCCCAAGGTCACGTTATTGCTGTCCACGACGAACATGTCGCCGCCCGGCGCCTCGGCAAGTGCCGTACGAGCACTCTGGTTGGTGCCCGAGAGCTTGGCGCCCACGGTAATAATCACGGCCTCATCGCCGGCCTCACGCGCTTCGGCAATCGCCTGCGAAAAGGCGTACGGGTTGACCTGACCGGTCTTGGGCAGCTCATCGCGCTCCACAAGCATCTCGTAAAAGCGCTGGTGATCGATGTCGACGCCATCCATATACACATCGGTGCCAAAGGTGACGGACAGCGGCAGAACACGCAGAGCGGGGTGCTCCGCCGGCGACATATCGCTTGCGGAATCGGTAATAATGCGGACGGACATAACGAATCCTTCTTGCGCAGGTCCGCGCGGGGAATTTTGACAGCAATGCCCCGGCACGGCATACGCGCTCAAACGGGACTATGCAGTTTTTAATGGGAAGCAAATGCCTTGGCGGCCTTAGATCTCACGCAGGGTGTTGAGAATCGTACGCAGCGACGCATACATCTGCTCGCGCTGCTCCACACCCATAGCCTTACCGGTGGTGTCGAGCACCTCGCGAATGATGCGGTCCGCCTCGCTCATGCTCTCGCCGCCCAGAGCGGTCAGGCGCACCGGGGCACGATACTTAACGGCCGCATCACCCGAGTCGTCGACCTCGACGTAGCCGCCCTCCTCCAGATGCGCGAGCGTGCGCGAGACGGCGGCACGGGTCACGCCTGCCATGCGAGCCAGGTCAGCGCCAGTCAGGCCGTCCTTGCTGCGCTCAAGATAGTACAGGCACATAACGTCGGAGCCCTTGAGGCCCAGCCTTGCGCCCTCGGATGTCTTAATGCGCTGGATCTCCTTGTAGAGCCCGCTGATCAGTCCGACAAAGTCCTCGAAACGTGTCTCGTCGTTCTGCTGCATGGGAGACGACCGCCTTTCGCTTACATGATGCTAACGGGTAAACATCTTAGCCGCACGAGGCAACACCCATACCCAAATATCCCATTTATTAACCCATCAACATAAAAACCACCACAAAGGGGACAGGCACCTTTGTGGTGGTTTTGACCGGCGAACATGATCCGCAGGCGTCGTTACAGTTCCACGCAGGGATTGTCGCGGGTCACAAGCGTCTTAACGACAACCGTCGCTCCCAGATAGCGCTCGAGCAACTCGGCGAGACGATCAACGGCAGCCTGGCAATCCCCCATCCGCTCGGGCTCCGCGCACTCAATCGCCAGGAATGCATCGGCCGAATCGTCGGACAGCGCCGTGCGAACGCCATCGCGCCAGTTCCAGCAGCGGCATACGGCGCCCGCATCATCGATGTAGCGAGCTCGCCGGGCAGCGTCGGGTCATCTGTTTCCTCGCCAAGTGGCAGGAACGCATCGCCGCCGTCAGTCACCTTCAAGCGAAGATCCCCCTCAATCGTATGCAGGTCCTCGCCGCCAACGGGCAGCGCGTAGGTCAGCGACACCGTGTTGTAGATGTCCACCGCGGGCGTAATGTGGCCCACCGGTTTGCCCTTGAGCACGCGCTTGAGCAGGTTCTCAATTGAGCAACGCGCGCCCTTTTTGGTCTTGAACAGCCGATAAGCCTCGCGCCATGCCTTGACCGGTGCGTTCTCGCTGATAGTATCGCTGGTCAGATGACGCTCCGCGTCGATATTGGCGCGGTCGAGCAACGCCGCAATCGCGTCCACGTCCTCTTGAGGAATCTGAGCCGCGGGCTTCATGCCCTTTACGACCACAACACCGACAGCCGCCTGCGGAAATAGCTCCCAAAACGAATCCTCGGCAATAAAGCTCTTCATGCGCTCTCCCTTCATCGTGCGCGCCCGAGCGAGGGCGCCTAAACAAAAAGCGCCCTTACGACGGCCACCTTCAAAGTCCTACGGTGCCGCCACAAGAGCGCTTACGCTGCCCCCATCCGGAGAAGGGGGCAATATGTCAGGCGTATTGTAACCCGAGTCATCCGCGCGAGTAAAACCACCACAAAGGTGCCTGTCCCCTTTATGGTGGTTTTGGGTCTGAAGCAACGCTAGTGTCGGAGTCCCAGCAGGCCGCGGCCGCGATGACGGGCGTCGGCGTGCACCTGAGCGTGCGGACCGGCGGCCTTCACGGACTCGGGCAGGTGCGAGTACTTCTTCTCGAAGTTCTCCTCGAACATCACGGCCAAGTTGTGCGCCGCCTCGTCGTAGCGCGCGGTGCTCTGCCAGTACTGGCGCGGCACCAGGATGCCGTCGGGCACGCCGTGGCACGTGGTGGGAATGTCGACGTTAAAGATATCATCGTGGACGAACTCGCTGTCCTCGATGGTACCGTCGAGGGCGCGGGCCACCAGGCGCGCGTGTAGGCAAGCTCGATGCGATGGCCCACGCCGTAGCCGCCGCCAATCCAGCCGGTGTTGACCAGGTACACACGCGTGCGGCCGTCGGCGATGCGCTCACCGAGCATCTTGGCATAGACCATGGGGTCGAGCGGCATAAACGGCTCGCCAAACAGCGGAGAGAACGTGGGTGTGGGCTCGGTGACGCCGACCTCGGTGCCGGGGATCTTGGCCGTAAAGCCCGTCACAAAGTGATACATGGCGGCGTCGGCCGTCAGGCGCGAGATGGGCGGCAGCACGCCAAAGGCGTCGCAGGTCAAAAACAGCACGACGCTCGGAGTGGTGCCCATACCCTTGGTCCACGCGTTGGGAATGTGCTCCACAGGGTAGGCCACGCGCGTGTTGTGCGTGACCGAGACGTCATCGTAGTTGGGCTTGCGGCTCTCGTCGAGCACCACGTTTTCGCAGATCGCGCCAAAGCGGACGGCGTTGAAGATCTCAGGCTCGTGGAACGCGTCCAGGCCCTCGCATTTGGCGTAGCAGCCACCCTCGATGTTGAAGATGCCCATGTCGGACCAACCGTGCTCGTCGTCGCCGATCAGTAGGCGCGTGGGGTTGGCCGAAAGCGTGGTCTTGCCGGTGCCAGACAGGCCAAAGAACACGGCGGTCTCGTGCGTGACAGGATCCATGCTGGCCGAGCAGTGCATGGGCAGCACGTCGTCCTCTACGGGCAGCAGGTAGTTCATGACGCTGAAGATGGACTTTTTGATCTCACCGGAGTAACCGGTGCCGGCAACCAGAATCACGCGCTCCTGGAAGTTGATGACCACGGCGGCGCTGGAGTTGAGGCCCTTAATGGCGGGATCGCACTGGTAGCCGGGAGCGGCGAGCACGCAAAAGTCCGGCTCACCGGTGCGCGCAATTTCGCGAGCGAGCGGGCGAGCGAGCATCTGCTTAATAAAGAGTGCCTGGCTGGCACGCTCACAGGCGACGAGCAGTCGGCGCGTGTGGTTGCGGTCGGCGCCCGCCATGCCGCGGGTAACGAACACATCGCGCTCGTTGAGGTAGTCGACGATGCCGGCCTTGATGGTCTCGTAGCTCTCGATCGAAAGCGGTCGGTTGACGGCGCCCCAGGCGATCTTGTCGTGCACGTCGGGCGTGTCGACGATAAAGCGGTCGTTGGGCGAACGGCCGGTGCGCTCCCCCGTCTCAATCACGAGTGCGCCATTGGATGCCATGCGGCCTTCTTCGCGGCGGATGGCGTGCTCGACGAGCTCCGCGGCGGGTAGATCGACCAGCAGACGGGCTGATTCTCGGCGGGATCTTCGACCAGCGTAATACCAAAGTTGGACAGAACTTCTGCAGGGGTAACACCAGGCATGGGGCCTCCTTTAAAAACGCGACACGTGGACGCGGCGCGCACTTTACTCACGTAAAGCCCGTTGTACCCGATATGCAAAAACGTTTTTGCGGCAACGGCGAAGCGCCCGCCCAACGGTCAAAAATCGCAGGCAAGCGGCCTAGTCGTTAGGGACACTCTTGAACAGGCAACAACCAAGGAGCGACCCCGGATGCCGGCACTTAGGGACGTTCCCAAAGTGCCGGCACATAAGGAGCGTCCCCAAATGCCGTCTACTGAATGGCGCCACCGAAATTATCGAACAACCTGTTCAAAAACACGAGCGAACACCGTCGCGTCTATACTAGAGCGCAGCAATAGAAAGGACTCCGCTTTGAGCATCACGCCCCTCGATAGCATTCGCCGCGCCATCGCCCGCCGCAATGGCGTCGCCGACCCCACCGTATCGGACGGGGCGCACGGGCAGGGCGGACGCATCGAGAACGGCCTGTTCCCCGCATCGCACACCGCCGAGGAGCTCGCACGAATCCAAGAGCTGAGCCAGCGTAACGCTGGCGGTCCCAACAGCAGCCAGGCCACACGCCGTCGCCGCGAGCGCGATCGCCAGCCCGGCCCCATCCACCGCATGGTCAATGCCTGGTGGAACCGCCTGCTCGGAGCCGTCTACGGCGGCGGCTTCTCCACGCAAGAAGCCGAGTACGAAGATCACGCCACCCGTCGCGACTACCTTTGGAATACCCTGGGCACCGCCGTATGGGGCTTGGCGTTTCCGCTGCTCACCATCGTGTCTGCGCAGCTCGTGGGCGCCGAAGAAGCAGGCAAATTCTCCATCGCCTTTGTCGCCGGCACGCTCATCATGATCGCGTGCAACTACGGCGTGCGCAATTTCCAGGTCTCGGACATCGACGAAAAAACCTCCTTCGCCTCCTACCAGCTCAACCGCTGGCTCTGCGGAGCGCTCGCGCTGGCATGCGGCCTGGTATACAGCAGCGCCCGCGGCTACGATGCGCAGATGGCCACGATCGGCCTGGGCGTCTACCTGTATAAGGTGATCGACGGCGTGGCGGACGTGTACGAGGGCCGACTGCAGCAGGCCGATAAACTCTACCTGCCGGCATGAGCCAAACGCTACGCTCCGTCGCGTCATCGTGGTCTTTAGCGTGGCGCTGTTCCTTACGCGCAGCATGCCCATCGCGGCCATGGCCATGGGTGTCACCGCCATCGCTTCGCTCGTGCTGTTCACCGCGCCGCTCGCCCTGCTCGAGACCGAAAAATCGCGCCGCGTGAGCCTGCGCGAGGTCGGCCACCTGTTTGTCCAGTGCGCCCCGCTCTTTGGTGCGCTGTTCCTGTTCAACCTCATCGAGAGCATGCCCAAGTTCGTGATGGAGGGCACGCTGGCCTACAAGTATCAGCTGTACTTTAATGCACTGTTCTTTCCGGCGCAGGCCATTTTGCTGAGCATCGGATTTATCTATAAACCGCAACTCCTGCGTCTGTCGAGCATTTGGGCGAATCCGCGCAAGCGTCGCCGATTTGACCTGATTATTGTTGCCGTTATGGCGCTGATCGTGATCATTACCGGAGCGTGCGCCGCATTTATGGCAGGTCCCGGCATCCCCATCATGAGCTTTATGTACGGCCTTAACTTTGAGCGCTACCGTACGCTGGCGCTGCTAATGGTTGTCGCCGGCGGCGTCACCGCGGCAATAGACTTTATCTACGCCATCATCACGGTACTGCGCCACGCTGGAGACGTCACCAAGATCTACCTGATCTGCTTTGCCGTAAGCGTGGTGCTCCCGGTGATCCTGATTAAGCTGCTGGGTCTGATGGGCGCTGTGGTGAGCTACCTAGCATCATGGCCCTACTCCTGGTGCTACTGATTATCGAGTACGCCCACATCCGCCAGCGCATCGAACGCGATCGGAACCCGTACGGAGCCTAATTCGAATCAATTTGAAGAAAAGAAACGTCGATGTTTTGGCACCGACAGCGAGCAGTCTCGAAGTGCCCCAGGTTGGCGTGAAAGAGGAGCTACGCGTACTTCTGTACGCGAGCGACGGTTTGAGCGACAAGATGGGGTGCTTCGGGGCTGCGCAGCGTCAACGTGACCGCCGTTCGGTAGAACGGCGGAACAAGGTTATTCTCCAGGCTTGATATTTGCGTAGAACTCCGCACCATCATCCAGGCGCAGGATGCCGACGCGGCCGAACTCGGAACCAGTGGCGGCGGCGCAGTCGATGTCGATGCGATCGGGCACGCCGGCGGTATCCTCGCCGCCCAGGCGCACAATCTGCCCACGGCCCGACTCCTCATCGAGCCCCGCCAGGCCGCCTACCTCGCAATAACGCCCGAGCGACACCGTTGGCGTGTGGCCGCTCACCACGACCGGACCTTGCCCTCGGCAGAAAGAAGCCCCGTCGGCGCATCCCAATAGCCGTGACGAATCCACAGCAAGTCATCGGACGACTGCACGGCAAGCATCTGCTGCAGTAGCTCGCGATCGGCATCCACCGCTCCCGCACCATCGGCACAATCAACCCCGTGTTCAAGCAAAAACGCCCGCGCCACCTCGGTTTGGATGCCGGCATGTACCAACAGGTACGGACGCTCGTCAGTCTCGGCCACCGCGTAGAGCGGCAGCGTCGCCATCCAACGCACGAGCTCCTCGTACGCCTCAAATTCCATATCGTTGAGCTGCTGACGGGTAGTCCAACCGCCGTTGATATCCCATGTCTCGGCATCGAGCGGATCCTGGCCAATGATGGCGTCGAGCATGATCTGCTCGTGATTGCCCTTGAGCACGCGGGCGTTGGGCAGCGAGCGCACGAGCTTAATAACGCCGACCGGATCGGGCCCGCGATCGATCATGTCACCCAGCACGTACAGCGTGTCGTCGGACGCCAGCGAAATCTTGGACAGGGCCTCGTCAAGCGCACGCACGTGCCCGTGAGCATCGGATGTCACATAGATCGCCATGGTACGCCTCTCTTTACATTGCGGCCGAAGCCCGGCGCCGCAAGTAAAACTTCAAGTTGAACTTAAACGTTATCCATTGTACTCCGTTGCAATAAAGCTGGGAAGGGTTGCATGCCGTCAACGGTCGCCAGTGCACGCCTGCCAACCCGCACCGCTCACGCCACACCGCCTAGCCCAACGCCCCGACCAGCGACGCTCGCGTCGCAGCCTCATGTCGAAAATGCGCACGCCCGCAATCCAGGCCCATAAACCCACCACCTTTGGGTACAAATAACCGCAGACAACTGACCGTGCCACGCCAACCATCCAGGAGCGGACACTATCCATGAACCAGATACTTCTCTTTATCGGCCTCGTCATCATTTTGTGCCTGACCATCAAACCCGTCGGCAAAAAGCTCCCCTTCCCCACCCTGCTCATCTTTATCGTGCTCGGCATGCTGCTGGGCGTCAACGGCCCGGCGCGCATCGACTTTAGCGACTACGCGCTCACCGAAACCGTCTGCAGCACGGCGCTGCTGTTCATCATGTTCTACGGCGGCTTTAACACCAATATCGACCGCGCCAAGCCCGTCACCGCGCCGGCGGTGCTGCTGAGCACACTCGGCGTTGTCGCCACCGCCGGCATCACGGGCGCCTTTGCGCACTTCGTGCTGGGCTTCGACTGGATCGGCGGCTTGCTGCTGGGCTCGGTCGTGGCGTCGACCGATGCGGCAAGCGTCTTTAGCGTGCTGCGCGAGCACAACCTGTCTCTGAGGGACGGCACCGACTCGCTGCTCGAGGTCGAATCGGCTCCAACGATCCCGTCGCTATATGCTCACCGCCGTGCTCGCCACCCTCGCGGCCGGCGGCAATATCGACATTCTCGTGCTGCTGGCCAAGCAGATCATCCTGGGCATGGGGCTGGGCCTTGCCATCGGCTGGACATCCAGCCGTCTGATTGAACACGCACACGCAACGGCGGAGGGCGCGCACACCATCTTTTTGTTCGCCGTGGCCATCGTCGCCTACGCGCTGCCGAGCTATCTGGGTGGCAACGGCTTTTTGGCCGTATACCTGGCAGGCATTGTGCTGGGTGCGAGCGACATCACCGGCAAGGTCGAGATGGCGCACTTCTTCGATACCCTCACCGAAATGGCCGAGATGACCATCTTCTTTTTGCTCGGCCTGCTCGTGACGCCCGCCCGCCTGCCGCAAATGCTGTTGCCGGGCCTGGCGCTCATGGCGTTTATGCTCTTTGTGAGCCGCCCCATCGCCGTCGGCCTGCTGCTAGCGCCCTTTAAGACGAACCCCCGCCAGGTCGCGCTCGTAAGCTGGGCGGGCCTGCGCGGCGCGGCTTCGGTCGTGTTTAGCCTCTTTGCCGTGGTGGCCGGTGTCCCCGGCGGTCACGACCTGTTTGACCTGGTGTTTGTGATTGCTGTGTCGAGCATTGTGGTGCAGGGCTCGCTGCTGCCGGCGGTGGCGAAGAAACTCGATATGATCGATGCAGAAGGCGACGTGCGCCGCACGTTTAACGACTACCGCGACGAGGACGGTATGTCATTCGTCAAGCTCAAGGTGGGCGCGGGCCATCCGTTTGCCGGGCGCTCGCTTGCCGATATTGGCAGCGTCACGGACATGCTGGTGGTCCTGGTGCTGCGCGACGGTGCGCACCCGGTGCTGCCCAACGGCGATACCGTGATTGAGGAAGGTGATCTGCTGGTTATGGCCGCTCCAACGTTTGAGGAGCGTGCCGAGGTTACGCTGCGCGAGGTCACCGTGACGCCCCACGGCCGCTTAGCTGGACAGCGCCTGCGCGACGTGCCGCAGGGCAAGCACCCCTTTATCGTCGTGATGCTCAAGCGCGACGGCCAAACGATCATCCCCGACGGCAACACCCTCATATACGCCGGCGACGAAGCCGTCATCGCCACGCTGGCGTCGTAGCGGGCGGGGGGTAGCTAATTTGGGACGGCCTTCTTTCTAACTTCTTTTAGTAAGCCTTTTTTAAACGCAGTACTACCACCAAAAAACTTCTGGTCAGTATTAGTCTGCTTATTTGCCTGATATTTCAGACTCGTGAACTCAATGGTACAGACATAGTCCGCGGCCTGAGCCAAATAGTAATCCGATGAAGTTGTCGGCTTATAGATAACTGCATTTTTAGCCAAAGCGTAATCGATTGCCTTGTGAAGCGCACTCGAAACCGAACCCTGTCCTCCGTCGTAGTAAATCTTTACAGCATCAAACTGCTGAAACCAACTCAAATTGTCGAATATGAAATCGATGATCTCACGCCGCATCGCATCAGCAATCTGTTTAAGAGTTCGGTACCGATGCGTCTTGAATACAAACACCCTGTACGAGATGGGCAAATGTCGAAACATAACTCGAAATAGTGAGAACAGCCTTTTTCTCTCACTGATGCCCAAGTCCTTGAACTGATCTTTTCCATTCATGAGAGGAGAAGCATGGAACGGAAGAAGCGGCAATCCGCTTTCGGCTACCGCCCTTTCATATTTCTCTATTCCCTCAGCGATGGGAGTATCTTGTTCATGAAAAACAAAGGCCACAAGATAGTATCTTTCACGAAGATCATCGCTTCCAGATTCATCAATAAAGATACTCAGTCTCGCATGGGCAATCCTTAATAAAAAAGCCGGGGAAAACGTCCCCGGCACTTGGAAGCCCTCTCTTAAGAGATGACCACCTAATTTATACCATGAAGTTGGACGTATGTTCAAGCATGAGTATAAAATACAAACATATGTTCGTCAATAACAAAGATGGCCATCATTCAGCGTCATCATCGACGGCAAAGTCGCGGAGGTCGAGACCTCGCGTTCGGCTCGGGCTAGGAGCTCTTGGGGCGACTCGTCCTCGATATCCATCACGTCGAGCATGGCAGCGGGAAAGCCAACGCCTGCCGCACTCCCCGCGCGTCGAGCAGGCCCTCGCGCAGCTGGTCAACATCGACTTCGATCTTCATGGTGCAACTCCTATCGAGCCAAGCCCCTACTCACTAGCACCGAGCACTTCCACGGCAGCAACAAAAGCCGCAACCTGCTTGTCGTCCATCTGCGTGGCCAGGCGCCCCACGGCTCATCGTAGGCGAACTGCACCTTATCGATAAAGCAATCCCAAGCACGCTCGTCCACACGCACGGCGGCCTCGCAATACTGGCTGAGCTTTTTGAGTCCATACCAAAACGCATTCACATGACGCGCGGGATCCTCATCCTGCACGCCATCGTAACGGCGTCCGTTAAACTCCTGCATGCGCGCCACGGCAACCTTGAGCGAATCGCCGCCCTCGGTAGAAGTCTCATCCACCAGCTCGGGAATCGCAACCTCACGCCGAACAGTATGCCTGGTTGCACCATCGTACTCGCCCACCAGCACGTCCTCATCAAGCCGAGAATCGTAGTCCAAATAGCTCGTGCCACAACAAATGCCGTGCGGCGAGCCAGAGCCAAACGCACAGAACAACCCGCCGTCGGCAACAACGCGACGGTAGGTCTCAAACGACTTCTTAACCTGAGCGAGCAACTCGGAAAGCTCCCCGGCATCGCATGTCGCCTTGCACGCAACGCACGCAGACTCGGGCAACGATACCGGCTCCACCGTGCTCCCCGCAACGCGGGCGGCGCGCTCGGCCCGATACGCCTGCGCCGCCAAGCGCGCTCGCTGCGCAGCGCCGCACACGTTCGTAAGTTCACGCTCCAACGCCACGTCACCAGCTACATCGCCAGCCATATCGCCCGTAAACCCGTCAGCACTCTGCGGTCCCGTCGCACTCAGCTCGGACTCAAACGTCGCCGTGATCATACCCGCAAGGTCCGTCGCGTCGGCGGCACAGCGCATCTGCTCCAGCTGCGTACACAGCAGGTCGGCATCCAAGGCACGGCATCCACAACGTGCACGTCACTCAAACGCGCCACGCCCTGCAACACCAAAGTCCCCGCGGCATCGTACGCCGCACGAACCCTGGCCGTCGTATTGGCCCGCAACTTTACCTCGATAAACGCAAGCGTCTGCTCCAAACGAGCCAGCAGCTCGGCCTTGTCCTCCATGCGCAAAAAGGCAGCATAGCGGCGCTCCATCTGCAGCGGGCCCACAACACCCGCCTGCTTGCGAGCGCGTGCAAGCGCAGCGCTCTCAACGCGGCGCACGTACCGTCAACAGCCCGCACGGCAGACTCACGCGCAGCGTGCTCGGCAGCCTCGACACCCCTAAGCACGCCCAGCAGCTCGCGGGAGCGCGCCTTGCGCACCAACTCCCCGCGATCGTACTGCTCAAGCGCCGTCTGACGCTTGGCTACCGACTCAAAGCTAAACAGCTCGTCGAGCAACTCGCCAACGCAACGCTCGTCCGCCATGGCAAGGCCTCCTTACCCGAACACGCCAACACGCTCGCGGGCCCACGCGTACGCAAGCCCGCGCGCCCGCACTCCTACAGATCCAGCGCCTTCTTCGCGGCGTCGACGGGATCGCCATCCATGTAGAACACCGGGCTCAAGCCCGAGATAATCTCGGACGAAACACTCTGCAGGCCCGCGATGGCACTCAGCGGCAAAATCACACGCTTGGCACCGGCGTTTTGGCCACGCGCATAATGTCCTCGAGCCCGCGGATCTCGTCCATAGTGCCGACATGCGCAAGATTCCCGGAATCGCCAGCGCGGGCATCACCGGGCGGTTGCACGCCGCGGAGCACAGGCCACAACACGCG
>ENA-OQEN01000488-OQEN01000488.1-human-gut-metagenome-genome-assembly--contig:-NODE-488-length-17287-cov-4.770047_pt1 | contig 17287 bp, 18 predicted proteins | sample MGYA00242791_ERZ504627 | MGnify/ENA primary metagenome ERZ504627 (study PRJEB26092, sample SAMD00036316) | human gut metagenome | host: Homo sapiens | study: EMG produced TPA metagenomics assembly of... | reverse complement strand
CAACTGGATTTGCAAAATTCCGTTATCTGACATTCCCACTGATCCTTCCGTTTTTTACAATTAATGTAGTTCTTTGTATGAAGAACTTCCTGATGGTATTTGACCAGATCATGTCGTTGACAAAGGGTGGTCCTGCGCAGAGCACAGAATCTATTTCCTACCTGATCTACAACAATGGTATGAGCGGCGGACAGTTTGGATTCCAGAGTGCAAATGCAGTCGTGTTCTTTATTGTAATCGTAGTGATATCTGTATTACAGATGCATTTCCTGGGTAAGAAGGAGGAACAGTTATGAAAAAATCGCAGAGACAGATCAGAAAAGAATATAAAGAAAAGGGGATTAAGACAGGAAAAGAACGATATAATATCGGGGTTACGATTCTGTTGATCCTTGGTCTTGTAACCATCCTGTTCCCATTATATATGACGGTTATGATCGCATTTAAGCAGCCGTCTGAGATGACAAATGATATCCATGGAATCTTATCTTTTCCACAGCACTGGAGCCTGAGTAATTTTAAGGAAGCTATGGAGGTAACAGATTTTTGGCATTCTCTCGGTAACAGTTTATTTATCACACTGACAACGATTGCATTATCGATTGTGATACATTCCCTGATCGGTTATGTACTTGGACGAAGCAAGAAAAAGAATCGGATCTATAATGGAATTTATCTTTATCTTGTCAGTGGTATGTTCGTACCATTCGCTATTTTGATGATGCCGCTTGTAAAACAGACAGCAAAAATGGGACTGGCAAATATGGTTGGCGTGGTGTTACTTTATACAGTATTTTATCTTCCGATGAACACCATGTTATATGCGGGATATCTGAATAATCTTCCGCTTGAACTGGAAGAGGCAGCCTATGTTGACGGAAGCACTACATGGACGACTTACTGGAAGATTATCTTCCCGAATATGAGACCAATGCATGCAACGGTTGCAATCCTTACAGCCCTTGGTACATGGAATGACGTTATGACACCGCTTGTAATTATGTCCGGTGATCAGAATACACTTCCGCTTGCGCAGTTGAATTTCCAGACTCAGTTTGGTACAAATTATAATCTGGCCTTTGCATCTTATCTGTTAGCGCTGCTTCCGATTCTGATCTTCTATATTATTTGCCAGAAACAGATCATAGCAGGTGTCGCAAACGGAGCAGTAAAATAAAAGGAGACCTAATTTATGGCTATTATATATAACAAAGAGAAAAGAATATTTTCACTCCATACGGAGCATACCACTTACCAGATGATGGCAGACGCACATGATTATTTGCTCCATCTGTATTACGGAAAGCGCCTGGATTCGGAAATGGATTATATACTGACGTACTACGATCGCGGTTTTTCGGGAAATCCATATGATCTTGGAAATGACCGTACGTATTCCATGGATGCACTTCCTCAGGAATTCCCTGTTCTTGGAACCGGTGATTACAGAACAACAGCAGGAAAGATCCGTGAAGCAAATGGCTGTATGGCACTTGATCTCCGCTATACAGGCTATCAGCTTCAGGACGGTAAGTATGATCTTCCGGGACTTCCGGCAGCACATTCTGAAGCTGCACAGACTCTGTGCATATATCTGAAGGATGAAAGAGTCGGCGTAGAAGTGACATTATTATATGGCGTGTTACCTGATTGCGATGTAATAACCAGAAGTGTAAAAGTTACAAATGTCGGAAGAAATGAAATCTATCTGGAGAAGCTTTCCAGCGCATGTCTTGATCTTCTGTATGGAGATTATGATGTATTGACATTTTATGGACGGCATGCAATGGAACGGAATATGCAGCGAACACCGGTAACACATGGCAGACAGGTGATCGGAAGTAATCGCGGTACGTCCGGCCATCAGTATAATCCATATATGATTCTTGCGGAACACGGCACAACAGAGACCGCCGGAGCCTGTTATGGTGTATCACTGGTGTACAGTGGAAGCTTTGAGGGAAGCGTAGAATTAGATCAGTTTGACCAGATCCGTCTGGTTATGGGTCTTCAGGAGGATTTCTTTTCCTATCAATTAAAACCGGAGCAGACATTTTATGCTCCGGAAGCAGTTCTGTCATATTCCGCGTATGGAATGGAACAGCTATCCAATCAGATGCATCATTTGGTGAGAGAGCATATCTGTCGCGGAAAATATAAAGATCAGATTCGTCCGGTTCTTGTAAATAGCTGGGAAGCCTGTTATTTTGATTTTAATGGTGAAGCAATCGTTAATCTTGCGGAGCAGGCTGCAGCACTCGGCGTGGAGCTTCTGGTCATGGATGATGGCTGGTTTGGCACAAGAGATGATGATAATTCATCCCTTGGTGACTGGATTGTAAATGAAGATAAGCTGGGCTGTTCTCTTACGGAGCTGACAAAACGTGTTCATGACAAAGGTGTTCAGTTTGGTATCTGGATAGAGCCGGAGATGGTTTCGGAAAACAGTGATCTTTACAGAAAACATCCGGAGTGGGCAATTCAGGTTCCCGGTAAACATCCGGTACATGGCAGAAATCAGCTTGTACTTGATTTTGCTAATCCAACGGTGGTGGATTACATCTATGAACAGATTGCAGCTGTCCTTAGGCAGGGCGATATCAATTATGTGAAATGGGATATGAACCGGAGCTTATGTGATATATATTCCGGCAGTATGGTATGGCAGGGAAATGTAATGTATGACTATATGCTTGGTGTATATGACCTGCTGGAACGACTGACGCAGGCATTTCCGGATATGTTATGGGAAGGCTGCTCCGGCGGTGGCGGAAGGTTTGATATGGGTATGCTGTATTATACACCACAGATATGGTGCAGTGATAATACAGATGCAGTTGATCGTATCCGTATCCAGTATGGTACATCGTTTGCTTATCCTTTATCCACGATGGGAGCCCATGTATCTGCGGTGCCGAATCATCAGACCGGCAGAGTGACGGATATGAATACCAGAGGTGTGGTTGCCATGACAGGTGCATTCGGATATGAACTGGATCTCGGAAAGTTATCGGAGGAAGATAAGACGGCAGTCCGAGAACAGATCAAAACCTATCATGAAGCAGCGCCGGTTATTTTAAAAGGGGATTATTACAGATTAAGTAATCCGTTTGAGGCGGAATATGGAGCATGGATGTCTGTCGATGAAGGGAAAAAACATGCAGTTGTAGGTGCTGTTTTGTTAAATACACATGGTAATCATCCTGTATTTTATATTCGATTGAGAGGGCTTGCGCCGGAACGTTCCTATCGGGATAGGAAAACAGGTGTTGTATATTCAGGAGCTGCTTTGATGGAGCTTGGTATGCCGTTTACGATAGTGTCCGGTAATTATCCAAGCTATCAGATCCTGCTTGATGCAGTAGAATAAGAATAAATAGGACTCCCCGGTTTCTGCTTGCAGAGATCGGGGAGTTTGGTAAAAACAACAGAGTAATAGATATATAAGATGATCAGAAATGAGGTGACGGACAGATGGATACGAAAGAAATTACAGTGTCAGATCTGGCACGGGAACAGATCAGAAACGCAGAACGATTATTTCCGCTGATTTTGGAAAAAACAGAAGAAAGAAAAGAGAAAAAAACAATCATATCGGTATCCGGAGGTTCTGGTGTCGGTAAGACCGGAATGGCTTTCTTACTTCAAAATATGTTTGAAAAACAGGGAAAGAAATCACTTATTATAAGCGGGGATAATTATCCACATCGGATTCCCATGTATAATGATGCGGAACGAATTGCGAGATTTCGTATGTCCGGATTAAATGGACTTATAACCGAAAGGCTATATACAGACGAAGTAAAAGAAAAACTATTAGAGCTTCAAAAAGCCGGAAGGGATGCAGAAGAACAGGAGGACATGCAGTGGTTATCCATATATCAGAAGTATGGAGACAAGGCTCTTACAGACTATCTGGGTACGGATCAGGAACTGGATTATGAAGCTGTGTCGAATCTTCTCATGCAGTTTCATGGAGGAACCTCGCAACTGCTGCTGCGTCATATGGGAAGAACCCCGGATGATATCTGGTATGATCGCCGAGATGTATCAGATACAGATATTCTGATCCTTGAATGGACACATGGAAACAGTACATACCTGCAGGGGGTGGATGTATCGGTTGTATTGATCAGCACGCCGGAAGAAACACTTGAAAACCGAAAAAAGAGGAATCGTGACACTGCCATTGACAGTCCCTTTGTAGCCAGAGTATTAAGAATTGAACAGAAAAAGATCAATGATGGACTGGACCGGGCAGATATCATTCAGGATATGCATGGCAGGATTTATACGGAATAGTAAGTGAACAGGAGGCTGTAGAATATGAGGAAAACAGAAATAGAAGAAAAAAATATGACTGATATAAATAAAATGGAAAATGGCCCAATGCTGAATCTGTATCCGGACAGTCTTGGCGGAGATCTGGAAGCGGTTGCGGATTTATTTGAAAGAGATGGATTTGCAGATGCATTTTCCTCAATATATATACTACCGAGTATTTACCATTCTGATCTGGATCGTGGTTTTTCTGTAATCGACTATGATCTTGAGGAAACATTTCATTCTGAAAAGGCACTATTACGGTTGGGCAGACAGAATATTGATCTGAAGCTGGATTTTGTTTTAAACCATGCGTCTGTACAGTCGCCACAGTTTCAGGATCTGTTGGAGAATGGCAGTCAATCGGAATATCGTGACTTTTTATTGACTGGAATGCATTCTGGGAAAACTGTGGAGAAATGACAGAGGACGGATATATACAACCGGATCAGAAGTATCTGGATCCGATGTTCTTCCGCAAACCGGGATTACCTCTGTTGATGGTTGAAATGGCAGATGGCAGCCGGATTCCATACTGGAATACGTTTTATCAGGAGATTCGGGATACGGATGATTATCATACCAGATATTTAGGACAAATGGATCTCAATATAAAATCAGAAAAGGTTTGGGACTTTTATCGTGAAACTATAAAAAAACTGGCAGGTTACGGAGCAAAGATAATCCGCCTGGATGCATTTGCATATGCCCCAAAAGCACCGGGACGTGCCAATTTCTTAAATGAACCGGAGACATGGGAATTTCTTGAACAGATCCATAAGCTTGCAAAACCATATGGAATCCGCCTTCTTCCGGAGATTCATGCCGGATATAAAGAAAAAAAGTATGAGCTGATAGCACAAAAGGGCTATCTGACGTATGACTTTTTCCTTCCGGGATTGATCCTGGATGCTCTTTACAGAGGCGATGGCACTTATCTGGAGCAATGGGCAAAGGAACAGATAAAAGAGAATATTCATACTGTGAATATGCTTGGATGCCATGATGGAATACCGGTACTGGATCTTGCCGGATTGTTGCCGGACGACAGGATTGAAGATTTGATCCGGCTGCTTGTGGAGCGTGGTGGTTTTGTAAAGGATCTTCATGGGAATAAAAAGATGTATTATCAGGTAAATACGACATATTATAATGCACTTGGCGAAAATGAGCAGGCATTGTTATTAGCCAGAGCATTACAGATATTTATGCCCGGAAAACCTCAGGTCTGGTATCTGGATCTGTTTGCCGGATCTAATGATTATGAGGCAGTGAAGCGTGCAGGTGCAGGTGGACATAAAGAGATCAACCGGACGAATTTTACACAAAAAGATATAGAGTCAGGCCTTAAAAAGGAGGTCGTAAAAAAGCAGCTTGAAATGTTGAAATTCCGGAAAGAATTTCCGGCATTTGGATTTGATGCGGAAATGGAAATCCGTACAAAGCCTGCAGCGCAGATCTCTGATCAGGCAGAAAATGCTTTGCATTTTGCAAGAATACTGGATGAGCAAAGGTATAACCGCATTTATATCACCTGGAAAAAGGACGGGTATCTTGCCCGCCTGTTTGCAGATCTAAAAGCCCATACCTATCGGATTGAGGCTCTTGATCCATCCGGCAACCTGATCTGGCAGATGTAATGTGTAAATTCCCTTAGGCAGATTGGTATGAACGGTGCTTTTTTATACTTTACTCCCCATCCTGTTTCTCTGGCTCTGCATTGGAGTGATCGGGTCTTTGCAGGTCGTGCAGCGCGTATTCGCAAGCTTGGATGACAAAGCTGGAGAAGGTGACATCCTGATTTTGAATCGCTGCTTCTATTTTGTGAATTAAAGGAATTGGAAAACGAATCGTTTTGTTTTCCGATTCTTTTTTATTTGGTTTTAATTGAAATGCCATAATTACACCTCCGTTTAAGTTATATTATTGCAAATAACAGATGAAGTATGCATTGCAAGATGTAATACAGAATATATTGCAACAAAGAATCGCTTATGCTATAATGGGCAAAGAAATGGGGAAGAAAAGAATTGGTAGTTCCCTCTTGACAAACAATTTAGAATGCGGTACTCTACCAACTACAGGTGGTTCGAGCCACCATTTCGAGAGTTTACCAATTTCTAATTAAACGAGTAATACGAATTCAAGTGATCGAGAAATACGAATTTCCCATTGAAGTACAATGAAACTAGAGACGAGGGTGTACCCACATGGTCGGATAATGTGCGGTATAGCAGAGGAGGATGAATTATGAGAAAAATGGCACAAAAGATGATTGCGATTGCAGTTGCAATGGTGATTGTACTGGGTATGGCATCTGTGACGCAGATGGATACGCTTGCGGCGTCGTATTCTTTCGAGGGAGAGGCGCATGTGCAGACATACGGCGACAGAGCGGGCGTTTACAGGAACAACACGCTGATACTTGGCACAACCGGACAGGCGAAACGGTTGGAGCGGATCAAGATCAAGTTCAACAATCAGACCGGGTATGATGGCTCGATTGAATACCGGGTTCATCGTCAGACGTATGGTTGGACAAACTGGGTGAAGAACAACCAGTTTGCGGGCACCAAAGGAGAAGCGAAGCGGCTGGAGGGAATCCAGATTCGTCTGACAGGGGAGATTGCGGAGCATTATTCGATTCGTTACCGGGTGCATATCCAGACGTATGGATGGAGTCAGGGCTGGCAGTATGATGGCGCGCTCGCGGGTACTGAGGGCGAAGCGAAGAGACTCGAAAGTCTGGAAGTGCAGCTGGTTCCAAAGTCTGAGACGATGGGACTGGTGTACCGCGTACATCGCCAGACGTACGGCTGGGAGACATCGTACAAAACGATGGGACAGGTTAGCGGCACAACGGGCGAAGGAAAACGATTGGAAGGCATCGAGATCGCTTTGACCGGAAATGAATATAGCGGAAGCATCGAATATTCTACCCACGTACAGAGCTATGGCTGGATGAATGAGGTGTCAAATGGTATGATGAGCGGCACTTCCGGGCAGGCAAAACGACTGGAAGCAATCCGAATCCGTCTCAAAGGAGAAATCGCAAACCATTACAATATCTGTTATCGTGTGCATGCACAGACCTACGGATGGCTTTCGTGGGCGTGGAATGGAGATTCGGCAGGTACGAGCGGTCTTGGCAAGCGGTTGGAGGCAATTCAGATCGTACTTGTGAAAAAAGACGACGGTGTTTTAACGGATCTAAATGGAATCAAGAGCAAAGCGGCTTTTCCATATATTACTCCGCATGATTGTAAGTGGAAAACGGTTGTAGATGAGCCAGCGCATGAAACACCGATTTATGAGGAGCAGGATGTGTATGAAAATCATAGTACATGGCCAGATGGAACTATTTGCGACGAATTGGGAGATTCAGGTGCAAAAGTGAGATGGTGTGCACAACATTGTGTCAGATGTTTCCCAGATTGCCCAGATCCAGACCCACAGGAAGATGTGCGCTTACCATTTTGTGGGGTTCCTATTATGCAGGAACAAAAAAAGTACAGATCGGTACCAAACGTACCGAAGCCATCACACATCAGGAATGCGAATACTGTGGCCTTAGAAAGCAGTAACCACAAACAAAAATCAAAACCCCCAGTCTCGAAGCCGAGGAGGCTGGGGCGTCTATCAACGAGAATCACGAATACAAATACAACGAGAAAAACGAACATCCATTTTTAAACGAGCAAATACGAATTTTATTGTAGGCAGATACTGTTAACTTGTTTGGAAAGGGGTGTTTTTTCATGGAAAAATTTTTAACATTGATAGGAGAACATGTAAGGAAAATCGTAGGGAGGTTGCCATGGAATAAAATGGCTGCGAGCACGCAGAAGGATGTGTCAATCAGCCCGGAGGTAATGGATGCAATCATCGCGTGGATCGTGGATACGCGGCTTTATCTGTTTTATGACAGAGAGCTGCAGCACTTTGGCATGGAACCGCGGTCTTGCATGATGGAGCGGGTGCTGGATGTGTTAGAATTACCGGAGTCCTGCCTTGACGATACGTGGAAGGATTTGATTTATCTGATCGTTGCGTATCGGAATTCCGGGGATGCGGCATTGCAGGATAAGGCGCGGGAGGCAGTCTGGCTGTTGTCAGATATCGTGGATAACCACCGCCGGTATCCATTTTTCACAAAGGAGAAAATTGACATGAAAATAGAAGTATACAGCAGTGCGAGGATAGCTTTCCTGCGCAGTTACGCAAAAAGGTTGCGATGCAGGATGCCTATCTGAACCTGAGACCGAAAGATCTGATTGCCTGTCTGGGGGATGCGGATGCCGAAAGCCGGAGGATTCTGGAGACGTGCGCATGGAAGGGAACAATCGGCTACGAAATCAGTGACATCGATGAGATCGAGATTGGTGGTGGTTTCGATGACGAGTCAAGAATTGAATATTGCGAGCACATCTATGCGATGCTGATCGCGCCATTTGCGGTGTGGCTGGCAAAGACCGGATACAAACCGGACGACGCATTTTTTAAGAAAACCTTGTTGTGATGTCAAGTGCTTTATGATAAAATGTCAAAAATAACTTCCCGGGGAGGGAAGCAGAGAGGGAGGACAACGTTATGAGGAAAAAAACAGGGATTTTTCTAAGTGTATGGTTGTGTATCAGTATGCTCCTGCTGTTATTGGTCAGCACGCCGGTTCATGCAGCAGAAACAAACACGGTGACATTGAATTTTATAGGGGCATCCGTTGACGGAGGAAAGGCCGTTTTTGATGTTGCTGAGGGCTGTAAAGCAAAAATAACATTATGTACGAAAGACGCATGGGATGGTTATAAGGATTGTTCAATCAGTGGGAATCGCATGCAGGTCGATCTGCTCGAGAACGAGTATTATTTGAAGGTTGGTATTTCTTTAGAAGCATCATCCATAGAGGAACTGCCGGGTATGCCGAGTATTTCAAGTTCGGATATTCGGGTATATATCAATGAGACATCGTATAATATTGACAGTAATTCGTATATCAAGCTGGATCCAAACGAATTTAGCGGCAACCTGAATATCAAAGTAGAATACGAACCTGCGCCACCGAAGCCGGCTTATCCAGATGATATTCAGATTACGGCAAGCTGTGATGGAGTAGGAATGGAGATTTCTCTAAATGGAGAGAGAATTGGAAAAGAGAGTAAGGAGATACAAGGGACTGGAAAGGATATGCCTCTGGTGAAATCTATAATCTGATCCAGATTCAGCTGGCGTTTGGAGATGGAAATATCGGTACTGTTACGGTAAATGGAACGCCAATTAACCTTCCAGAAGGCACGAAGGACAGGGTGGAATTCGCATTAGCACCCGCAAGTGCATATAAGATCGAGGTTACAAAGGGAGCGACGGTTAAGAAGCGAATTATTGTATGGGAGAGTGATAATGCCAATAATACAAGTCTGAAAGAGAATGAATTATTAAAGCATGGAAGCATTGCGATTATTGGTATTAAAGATGCAGATGGAACGCCGGTTGAATTAAAGGATATTAACCAGAGCGCCAGCCATGGGTATGGATGGATTGTGCCGGGTTCAGAAATAACGCTCCGGGTAACACCGGAATATGGGTATCAACTTGATTCTATCACCATCAATGGGCAGTCTTTGACACCTTCTGCGGATACATCTACATATACATACACGATGCCGGATGCAAATGTTCATATCTGTGGCATATTTACAAAGAAAGAGGATCAGACAGAACTGAAAACAGATAAAGTGAAAAAGGCATTGATTCAGTTAGCAGAAAATGAGATTACTTCAGGAAACAGCAGACTGACGATAAAGGATGCGGTTCTCACACAGCAACAGCAGGAAGCCTTTGAAAAGGCGGCCGGGGATTATCAGATCGTCGGGTATTTTGATATTAAACTGGCACAGATCCTGTACAAGAATTCTGCAGCAGATCTGTGGGTAAATGATATAGCAGCTTTGAAGAATCCGGCAAAGGTATCCCTTCAGTTTGGTACAGACATGGAGGTTGAAGGCAATGATCTGATTGTCATTCATGAGAATTCGGATGGAACCTATGAGGTTATTCCTGCGTCCTTTGATTCTGCAACTAAGACTGTGATGTTCCAGACAAAGGGATTTTCCAACTATGCGGTCGCATATAAGAAGAGTGAGACAACGACGGAGGATTCGACAAAGGAAACGACAACGGAGAGCACAACCGAAGATCCATCCAAAACTACAACAAAGGATACGACCGAAGCTACGACAAGTGGTACGACAGAAGCAACAAAAGATGCTGTAACAGCTTCGCCTAAAACAGGGGATGATATGAATCTGCCTGTACTTTGCGTGTTGATGCTGGTATCGGGAATGGGCTGTCTCTATGCGGGAAAGAAGCGGTAATTCTGTCTATATTTATGAGAAAAGCACAGTTTGCTTTTGAACTGTGCTTTTTCTGATGATAAACAAAAAAATCAAAAGTAGTCGTATCACGTAGAATTTGCTATAATATACATATTTGTTAGAGAAAGGACGGCAGTTACATGCAGGAATATGTAATGGGAAATGGAGCGATCGCGCTCGGCGCATTGGCAGCAGGCGTCAATCTTGTGTCCGGGTATCCGGGAACTCCATCTTCTGAAATTGTGGAAACGATATCCAAGTACCCACACGATGGGGTGCATTTGGAATGGTCAGTGAATGAGAAAGCAGCGATGGAGGTTGCTGCGAGTGCGGCATATGGCGGCGCACGGACGATGGTGACAATGAAGCAGGTTGGCTTGAATGTGGCAGCCGATCCGCTGATGTCGCTTGCGTATGTGGGTGTAAAGGGCGGCATGGTTGTTGTATCGGCGGACGATCCGGGTCCGATTTCCTCCCAGACCGAGCAGGATACAAGGCGGTTCGCGGACTTCGCACGGATTCCGGTTTTTGATCCATCTTCACCGGAAGAGGCGTATGAGATGATACAGGATGCATTTTCATATTCGGAGAAATATAAGACACCGGTTTTGTTCCGCCCGACGACACGTGTCTGCCATGCGTATGCGTCGATTGAGAATCCGGTTAACAATGGACCAAAAGCATATGATGGTTTCGTGAAGGATTCCAAGAAATGGGTCATCTTTCCGCGGTTATCCTACATGAATCATGCGATGATCGAGCAGCGGAATGTTGAAATCGGAAAAGATTTTTCTACATATAAATGGAATTGTGTGGAAGGCGGAAATTCCAAGAAGGCAGTAATTACGTCAGGAATCAGCTATGCCTATGCGAAGGAATATCTGAAAGACCACACCGATATCAAGCTCATCAAGCTTGCGACTGCGTACCCTCTGCCGGAGGATTTTCTGTTACAGGCACTCGAGGGTGTGGAGGAACTGCTCTGTGTGGAGGAGTTAAGTCCATATATTGAAGAACAGATTCTGAAGCTTGTCGGGAAGCACGCGCTTGCCATCAAAGTGTCAGGAAAATTAGACGGAAAGGTGCCGGCAAGTGGCGAGAACAGTTCGAATCTGGTTGCAGATATTCTGAGCGAGTTCCTTGGCACGGAGAAGTTCGCGCGCGGGTTGGATGGCAACGACGCACCGGCGCTTCCGATGCGTCCGCCGGTACTTTGCGCGGGATGTCCGCATCGCGCATCGTTCTATGCAGTAAAGCAGGCGATGAAAGGAAAGAAAGCGTATTTCTGTGGAGATATCGGATGTTATACACTCGGAAATGCGATGCCGCTTGATATGGTTGACACATGTCTCTGCATGGGTGCCGGAATCACGATGGCGCAGGGCTTCCACTGGATTGATGGGGAAGGCACGTGCTTCGGATTCGTGGGCGATTCGACATTTTTCGCATCGGGTATGACGGGTGTCGTAAATGCGGTGTACAACAACGCAGATATGATTCTCTGCGTGCTGGATAATTCGACAACGGCGATGACCGGTCATCAGCCGCATCCGGGAATCGGACGGAATATGATGGGACAGTTTGTCGATAAGGTAGACATCGTGAAGGTGTTAGAGGGCATCGGCGTGCATAAGATTATAACCGTCGATCCGTTGGACCTTGCTGCATCGGTGGCTGCCGTGCAGGAATGCGATAAGCTTCCGGGTGTGAAAGCGATCATCTTCAAATCGCCTTGTATCGCGATTTCCAAGCCAGACGGCAAATGCCGGATCTCGGAGCAGTGCATCAACTGTAAGAAATGCATCCGTGAGATCGGCTGTCCGGCACTTATTACCGTAGATGGAAATGTGACGATCGATGAAAACTTATGTACCGGCTGTGGCTTGTGCAGCCAGATCTGCCCGGTTCATGCCATTGGGGGCGATACTCAAAAAGGAGGTGCCACATCATGAAGAAAGATATATTGATCTGTGGTGTCGGCGGGCAGGGAACCGTGCTGGCATCCAAAATTATTGCGGCATCTGCGATGGATGAAGGTTCGGCAGTTCATTCGGCAGAGACGATCGGCATGGCACAGCGGGGTGGTTCGGTGACGAGCCATGTGCGTATCGGGGAGGCATATGCACCGCTGATCCCACAGGGGGCAGCAGATATGATTCTCGCATTTGAGCCGGCGGAGGCTGTGCGGAACTTAGGGTATCTGAAAAAGGATGGAATCGTGATCGTGAATCGTGTACCGGTAAAACCGGTGACAGAATCTTTGCAGGATACCGGGTATGACGGCACAGAGATGATTGCGTATCTGCAGAAGAAATGCAGCTGTATCGTAATCGATGCAGAGAAAATCTGTGCACCGTTTGGCTCGTCGCGATATTTCAACATTGCCATCCTGGGCGTGGCAGTTGGAAGCGGACGGCTTGGAATCAGCAAGGAAACCGTGCTCGCAGAGCTTGAAAGACGCGTGCCGTCAAAATATGTAGAGATAAACAAAGCGGCATTTTACGCAGGTGTTGAAGTGGGAAGCGGAAAAACGTTGTGATAGAGGAAATAACGTATCATCAGTCGATAATATAAATCGTATTTGGAGGAGGAACCAACTATGAAATTAACAGACTTACAGTTGTCGCAGGTAGACGCACAGATTAAGCGTCTGATTCAGACAGACAGTTATTATGGCAGAATTTATAAAGAAGCAGGAATTACAGGAGTTTCAAGTCAGGAGGAGTTTGAGCAGCTTCCGTTCTCCAGCAAGGCGGATCTTCGAAATGCTTATCCGCTTGGAATCCAGGCGGTACCGGATGAGGAGGTGGTACGAATCCATTCTTCGTCCGGTACGACAGGTAAGCCGGTCATCATTCCTTATACAGCAAAGGATGTGGATGACTGGGCGATTATGTTTGCACGCTGCTATGAAACAGCAGGAATCACAAACAAAGACCATATTCAGATTACAGCCGGCTATGGTCTGTGGACGGCGGGAATCGGATTCCAGGCAGGCTGTGAGAAGCTTGGCGCAATGGCAATTCCGATGGGACCGGGTAATACAGATAAGCAGATTCAGATGATGATGGATCTGAAATCGACCGTCCTTACTGCGACATCTTCGTATGCATTGCTTCTGGCAGAGGAAATCAATAAAAGAGGAATCCGCGATCAGCTGTATCTGAAGAAAGGTATTTTTGGTTCCGAGCGCTGGAGTGAGAAGATGCGGGAATACATTAAAAGGGAGCTTGGAGTTTCTCTTTATGATATCTATGGTCTGACGGAGATTTACGGACCGGGCATCGGAATCAGCTGTGATGAAAATTCGGGTATGCATTATTGGGATGATTATGTATATATTGAGATTGTTGATCCGAAGACACTTCAGCGGTACCGGACGGAGAAGAAGGAGAGATTGTTATAACAACACTTGTCAAGGAAGGCGCACCGCTTCTGCGATTCCGGACACATGATATCTCCAGAATTATTCCGGGTGAATGTGCATGTGGTAACAAATATCCGCGTCTTGATATAATTAAGGGACGTAGTGATGATATGTTCAAGGTACATGGTGTCAATATGTTCCCAAGTCAGGTAGAAGAGATCCTCGGCATGGTCGATGGTGTATCGAGCGAGTACAACATTAACATCGCACATGATGAAGCGCATAACCGTGACATCATCATGGTAACGGTTGAGGCGGAAGGTCGTGTGGACTTCGAGCAGACAGGTCAGACGATCAAGAATCTGTTCAAGTCGAAGATGAGTGTTACACCGAAGATTAATGTTGTGCCGGTTGGAACATTGCCGCGAACAGAGAAGAAGGCGAAGCGTGTGATCGATCACCGTGAGGTGTAGGAAAATATATCGATTGAAAGAAGAGGACAAAGGATTTTTGTTCTCTTCTTTTTTGTGCCAAAAATATATTGACACTCTTTGAGAATTATGACATAATAGTGTCAAAATATAAATGGCACATGAGGCAGGATATGATTCAAACATTAGAAGAGGCATTAAAAAAAATCAATGAGTTAGATCAAAAAAATAAACAATTAGAAGCAGAATTAGAAAAATATAAAAATCGTGCATACGCGGGTCGGAAGAAACACGATAGCGCATGGATGCAGTCTTATAATGCGTTTGTAGTACAGTATGAAAAGGGAAAGACAATTATGGAGATTGTAGAGCAAGGTGATATCAGCAGAAGAACTGCGTACCGATATAAAGCATATTACAAGAAATTAAAAGAGAAAGGAATGGCGGTTGACAAACAAGATTAACTTGTTATAATCATAGTCAGATGGAGGGTCCTGCCGATCAGTGGACTTATGAAACAGAGTATCTCCGTTACGACGGGTACTGAAAAGGCTATGTTTATGCATAGCCTTTATTTTTTATGGATAATGAATGGAATTTATATAAAGTGAATATGAAATATATTCGTAATTTAAAAAATGTGGAGCAAAAGGCTACAGGTAGAACAAACACGATTTTATCAGTATCGACTCAGACGCATAAACAAGGCAGACCATTTTTAGGGATTTTGGTATTGGTGAATGAAAGGAAATATTGCATTCCGTTAAGCTCTGTTGAGGAAAAAGAAAAATATAAAAGCATGTCGGAGAATATAACTTGTAGAAAAATCAGAGATGATGATGGGAATGTGATAGGAATTAAAGTGGTGTCGTCTGCACGGGAATGAAATTCTTCGTTTGGCACAAGAACTACATAGAATTATATGCAGTGAAGAGCGATTTGCAAAGAGACATATTTGTCCGGATTTTATGTTATTGGAAAAGGAATGTGACAAGCAACGAGTTGTATCGAAGCGTGATGAAAAAAAGAGGAATAGAAAAAGATAGTTGGTTAATACCTGTAAATATAGTAAGATATAATTTAGATTGATATCAAGGAAAAGGAGGTCCACAGATGCGAAACATTTTAATTGTAGTAGATATGCAGAAAGACTTTGTAACAGGTGCACTTGCGTCAGCGGAAGCACAGGCGATTCTGCCAGAGGTAATGGCGAAAATAAGTGAGTATGATCGTGCTGGTAAGGAGATCATTTTCACGCGGGATACACATGGAGAAGATTATATGCAGACGAACGAGGGAAAACATCTGCCGGTTCCGCATTGTATCAAAGGGACAGATGGATGGCAGATCTGTTCAGAGCTTACCGATGGAGTCACTTCGGAATATAAGACCGTTGACAAGCCGACATTCGGGTTCTTAGGCTGGAAGGATGTTCTTGCGAGTGAGACCGCGGATGGTTCGGATCTGGATATTGAAATGATTGGAGTCTGCACGGACATCTGTGTCGTGTCAAATGCTCTTATACTGAAAGCCTTGTATCCGGAAGCCACGGTGCGTGTGGATGCAGGCTGTTGTGCAGGTGTGACACCGGAAGCACATGCGGCGGCACTTGCAACGATGCGCTCCTGTCAGGTGGACATAATCGATAAATAAGGAACAAGAGATGGATAGTGGGGGAGAAATGGAATTATTTACAAACATCCCTCACTATTCTCTGAGAAGGGCAGGGCAACCTGTGTGATGTAGTCTTCTGTATGGTCTCCGCGGTTAGGAGGCCCTTCGAGATAGATACAGTGGAATCCGCCGGTTGCCTGAATTTTATTTTCCTGTACATATGCCTGTAGGGCGTCAATCGCGGTATTGATTCCTTCGTAAGCACCACGATAGTAGATGCACAAGGCAGACATTTCCGCAAACTCCATCCGCTCTTCACCCACAAAATCTTCTGAAACAGGGATGCAGCATAGCAGATCGAGTTCCTTGCAGGAGGAACCTGCACGTACAGTAAACATGCGGCTCCCCATGGACATTTTTCCTGTTCTTGCTGCGGCAATATAGGTATCACGCAATTTGATGGCGGCGTCCTTCGCATCGGTACACTGGTATCTGCGGCAGAAACACACCTGCCGAGGCAGGCGGACGCGGTGCACGCTTAAGTCTCCCGGTTTTGTCGCGCGCAATTGAAGCAGATGGATGTTGCGGTCCAAGGTTGCCCGCAGATCCATGAGGCGGTCAAGATAGCGGTCAAGGTTTTCTGTATCATAGTAATATTCTCTGATTTCCGCCAGTGAAAGTCCCAGTGTCTGCAACGAGCGGATAGCACGAATCTGCGTCATATTATCCGCAGTATAATAGCGGTAGCCGCTTGCTTCATCTTTGACTGCAGGTGTCAGCAGTCCCATCTCTTCATAGACAAGGATTGTCTTCCGTGTCACTCCTAAGATCTTGGCAATCTCGCCGATTTTAAATAGATGCTCACTTTGTTTTCTCATAGAAATCCTCCTGATAAAATCAGTATTTTTTTCTCTGATGATGCGAATTTCTGTCTAAATATAATCCGAATAATCAACCCCATACAATCAAGTTTTTTCTGTAGATAACGCGAATTATTTGCGATTTCTGTCTGGAAAAATCGAATTTCCCATTGACTTGTCCCTTAGGGTACGATTTAAAATCATCATAGCAGAATGTTTATAAGTTTACAAGAGGAGGAAAACCCTCAGAAAAAGAATAATTCCTAGTTGGATGGCAGGCCTGCAGATCGGTGATCTGTGGACCTGCCGGATATAAGAAAT
>ENA-OQEN01000487-OQEN01000487.1-human-gut-metagenome-genome-assembly--contig:-NODE-487-length-17318-cov-3.463498_pt1 | contig 17318 bp, 24 predicted proteins | sample MGYA00242791_ERZ504627 | MGnify/ENA primary metagenome ERZ504627 (study PRJEB26092, sample SAMD00036316) | human gut metagenome | host: Homo sapiens | study: EMG produced TPA metagenomics assembly of... | reverse complement strand
GCTGGAAGCAGACTTCTATTCACAGGACATCTGCTCCCCCCAATCCGGCTCTGTGCCGGTAAAAGAAAATCTGCCGGACAGCATCCAGATCACCCCGGAAGGATGCTGAAGTTGTCCGACAGATGAACCCCGAGCAGCGGCGTGAGTTCACCCGCCTGCTGTTCGCCTGAAAAAAGTATGGAAAAAACGCTCACGATGCACAGAATGCAGACAATGCAAGGAAAAACACGGCTTTCCCGCCGGTGTGCAAAAAGTGTGCAAAAGTGTGCAGAGCCCCAGAAAATGGAAAATCCCACGAGGAATCTTACGATTCTTCGTGGGGTTTTGGTGCGCTCGAGGGAACTCGAATCCCTGGCCCTCTGATTAAAAGAATGGCCGCTCTAGGATTCGGCTGTTTTTCGTCATTCATTTTTACATAGAATTATCGTTGTTTTTGTGCTTGGTCGCACATTCTTATTTCCGGGCTTTTTTAGTGAATAAGGCAAAAATAAGGCACTTTCTAGAGGACACCCAACAATGAACAGAAAAAGAAGCAGCCCACAGACCCGGCGGAATTATCCCCGCCCCCTGTGGGCTGTATTTTTGTTTCCGAGTTATGCGTGGTTCTCTTCCCGAATCCGAGTGAATACATCCGTTAGCGCGTCCGCCGCTGCTGCATCCGCCGAACGGATGAACCGGCGTAAATATCGGTGGTGGTGCTTGTCTTGGCGTGGCCCAGACGGCCAGAAACCGCCGTAACGGGAACGTGGGCGGCTATCAACAAGCTGGCGTTGGTATGCCGCAGACTGTGGAAGTGTACAAGCGGCAGGTCATGCGCGGCCAGAAAGCCCGGGAACCACGTTGTTACCGTCTTGGGGTCGATGGGTGCGCCGTTCCATTTGGTAAACAACAGGTCATTTTCCACAGTCTTACCCTCTATTTCCACCTTGCGCACCCACTCGGAACCGATTTTGAACCGTTCCGCCTTTTGGTGTTTGCGGTATTCCTGTAGGAGCTGCACACAGTCTGCGCCCATCTTGATGCACCGTCGGGAGCGTTTTGTTTTAGGCGAGGTGAACACCGTGCCTTTGCCCGGGATGTATTGCAAGGTACGTTCAATGGAAATTGTACCCGCGTCCAAATCTACATCAGACCAGCGCAGGCCGCAAATCTCGCCGCGCCGTGCGCCCGTAAACAAGGCAAGCTGTGTAATGACACTGAATTGTGTTGGCGCATCCTGCAAGGCTTGCAATAGCCGGGCAACGTCCAATTCTTCGAGGGCCTGCACGTCTATCTCTTCGGCTTTGGGTGCTTCTGCCCGCTTGCAAGGGTTTTCCGGCACAAGCCCCCACTGTACCGCCTTTGTGAATACGCTGGACAACATCCGGTGATAGTGCTGCACTGTGTTTCCGTTGAGCCTGCCGCCCTCTCTGGTGTGCTCTGTGAACGCTTTGGAAAGCGGAAGCCCAGCGGCCCGGGAAACCTTTTCCGCCGTGTTCTTGCTCACATTTGCGCCTCTGTGTACGTTCCGCATGGTATCTTCCCCAATGCCTGCCGCCTTTGCAATCTCGCCCCGCTTGCCGTGCGGCAGCAGTTCCAGCAGGGCAGCGTTGCCGTATAGGTGCTATCTTCCGTACGCCATGCTCCTCTAGGTTCGAGTAAAAGGCCATGAGGTGCGAGGGCTTGACTTGGCAGACCTTGAGCTGCCCCAGCCCGGCGGAGATACGCGGCACCAAACGCCGGTAGTTGTAAACCGTCTTGGGCTTGAGCTTCTTTTCTGCGTACTCGGTGAACCACCTCTCTATCAAATCATCCATCTTCATAGAGGCTTCAAGCGAAATGCCGTTGCGCACTTCCTGCTCGAATGCGTCCGCCTGCCGTTTCAGCTCTCTTTCCAGCTTCTTCCCAGTCATTCCCGGCGGAGGCGTATAGGTGCGGTTTACCAGAACCTGACGGCCCAGACGGTCATATCCATTGGAAACCCGGATGCAGTAGGAGCAGGAGCCGTCTTTCTTCACCCGCTTTGTTATCTTTGCCATGTGGTTACACTTTCTGTGGGACTGCGCCCACGCTGACAGCGGCAGAGAAGCCCCGCCGGGCGGCTTTAGCTGTTCTTGTGGTCTGTATCTTTGGGAGCATCCCCGGCGGCGTCCTGTGCATCCTGTGCGTTCTCTGGTGGATGTTTTTCCTCTCGCTGATATTTATAAATTTGAGTAAGTTCCTCAATTCTTTCTCTTGCAACACGCTGACCGTCTGCATTCAGTTCCTCATAGTAAACGACAATATCCCGCAAGTCGGGCGGCAAAAAACGGAACAACTGCAAAAGTGCGCTTCCGGATTCTTTTCCTATCTCGTCTACGGCGGTCCACATTTGATTTTCAAGGACAGAAAGTGCCTTTGCGGCCTTGCCGTTAGTTAATACCGGGGTTATTTTTCCTGTTTCAAGCGATTTTTGCAGCTCCCCTTTCAGTGCTTTGGCTGTATCCTCTGCATCAAAAAGAGAACGCTGCACCGGGTCTGTGTCACCGTAAAGCAAATAACCGGGCGTAACCCCCAAGGCATCCGCGAGCTTTCTTAAAGTTTCAATTTTAGGATTCCGCAAATCATTTTCCCACTGGGCAATACCAGCCGCAGAAATCCCCAATTTATGTGCAAGTTCTGCCTGTGTCATGCCCGCACTCTTTCGAGCCTGCCTGATTCTTTCGCCGGTCGTCATTGCCAAACATCCCCCTTTTCTGAAATCAGTATAGCATAATTTTTAGCAGAAATAAAGCATAAGATAATGTTTTCACCTTGACATACTCTTTTGCTAATGTTATATTGTTAGCATACGATAAAGAAAGGATAATGATACTATGAGAGTTGACCGTGTCAAACTGATTGCCGAAATGGCCCGGCAGAACATACATATTAAGGAATTAGCAGAAAAAGCACTCGTGTCCCGTGTGACTATTACAGCCATGCGCGGCGGCAAGAGCTGCAACGTCAACAGTGCAAGACGTGTCGCGCAGGCTTTAGGCGTTTCATTGGAAAGCCTGCTGGAAGATAGAAAGGAGAGTTGACACATGGGCGACACTATCCGTTATCCCAATATGGGAACAGTCAAAAAGGCTGCTGAAATTTACGGCCTGTCCCCGGTCTACATCCGCCGACTGTGCAAAGAGGGCAAAATCAGGTATGTAAATGCCGGGCATATGTGGCTCGTGAATCTGGACAGCCTAGCCCGGTACTTTGAGCAGGGCGACCCGGTCCCGGCGGAGCCCGGCCAGACCGCCCACGGAATCCGGCGGCAGTGGGGGTAGTTATGGATGGCACGAAAGCAAAGCGCGAGACCGCTTCCCCGCTGGATGTCCGCCGCTCCTGATTGCAGAGAGACACGGTTCGTTCAAATTGGCGATACGCTTTTACACAACGAACGATTCAAAGCCTTGAGCCGGGCGCATTCAAACTATACGTTTGTTGTTCCATGGAAGCGGCCGGACGAATCAACTTTCAAATTCCCGCATCTAAAGCAGAAAAATACGGCATCCCGCGAAAATCATTTCAGCGTTACTTGCAAGAGCTGATAGACGCCGGATTTATCCAACTGAACAGAAGCGGTAAAACTACCCGCACCGCAAACGATTATTCATTCTGTTTTGATTGGTACAATCCCCCTTGAACAAAAGGAGCACCGTTATGAAGATTTTCGATATTCTCCCCGTGGGAGAAGAAAACGCTATCTCAGCAAAAGCTCTCAGTGCAAAACTCGGCCTATCTGTGCGCGAATGCCGCGCTAGAATATCAAAAGAACTGCAAGAGGGCTCGTTCTGTCTTTCTTCAACACATCGTCCCGGCGGATATTTCCGACCATCTCCCGGCGAAAAAGGGCGTCAAGAACTTTTGCGCTTTTACCGTCGAGAACTTTCGCGCAGCCGTTCGAGTGCTCGAAAACTGAAAACAGTCCGCACAGCTCTTGAGGAATGCGAGGGACAAGAAACCGCATTCGATATAGACACCCTTGAGTGACCTCTTTATCTTCTTATTTATTTTTGTCAATGGATGGCTATATATAGTATATCTGGGTCAAAATGACCCAGTGTGCAAAAATGTCAAATAACGTATTATCGTCATCACACTGGGCCAATTTGACGCAGTGCGACCGTAGAAAATGGCTTTGCACTGGGCCAAAATGACACACATACAGTGCTTGTACTGGGTCAATTTGACCCAGCCAAAATTTGAAAAAAGCGGTTATACAAAAGTAGGACAAGAGTATACAACTGTTTCATATCAGAAAGGGAACGACAATGGCTGACAGCAAGAAGAATGTGTTTTTTATTGGCGGCTATTCCTACACTGTTGACAAGTCAACGCCTCTGTGTAGGCGTGAGGATTTTTTCCACAGCGCAACTCTATATCAAAGCCCGAATGGTAGGTTTTTCGTAGTAGAAAATGATGCTGCGGACACGATTACTGTAAAAGTCCTTTCAAAGTCTGATGCGAAAACTTTCATGGATGAACACCCCGCCGGGATTTTCACCGAAAACTATATCCGTATCTTTGGGCAGCCAAAACAAGGATAGTCCATCGTATACCAAGAGTGTACCAAAAGTACACCGATTTCGGCAGACAGAAAGGGATTGTTACCTTGACACCAAACACTGTGGACGCACTTACCAATGAAGAACAGGTGAAAAAGATTCAGGCTCTCGAGCGTGGGGCGGCAGAATCAACGCGACTTATAGAAAATCTGTGGGTCCAGAACTGTGGGCTTGTAAAAACAATCGTCCACAATGTAACAGGGCTGAACGCAGGCGAGCCCGGGTTTGATGATATGGAACAGCAGTCTTTTTTTCGGCTTTCATGCGGCTATTTATACATACGACCCGGCGGCAGACATAAAATTTTCAACATATGTTGCAAACGCATAAAGTGGGAGATATGCCGGTACTATGAGCGCAACGGCTATACAATTCGCGTCCCGGCCTTTATGAAGCGTCGTTTTCGTGAATGCCTGAAAAAGCAGCAGCAACTAGAAAACACACTCAGCCGGAAAGTGAGTATAGAAGCCGCGCTCCGTGAGTTGGGACTGTCCGATTCTATTATAGCCGGGACTATGGCAGCCTTTCACCGTATGAAAACAACTAGCATTGAAGCTGGAATAGAGTGCAGTGGCGAAGATTCAGACGCTTCTTTGTTGGATTTCTTGAGCAGTGATACCGATATGGAAAATACTGTAATATCTCAAGAATGGCACAAAGAGCTACACCGGATTTTGTTTGAAGCCCTCGCCGATATTCCCGGCGAACAGTGTTCTCTTATCGTACGGCATTACTTTAACGGTCGAACCTTTCGACAGTTGGCAGAAGAATACCATACTACCCCTCAAACATTGTACAACTGGAAAGAGGCTGCTTTTCGCTCTATTCGCACCGGAAAATACGGAAAGGCTCTTGCGGAGTTTTCTTCCAGCGAGAGCGGGAAAAGGCGGGCAGATTCTCTTATAAAACAAGACCTGAATGCCTTAAAACGGCTTGAATTGTCGAATAAGGAAAAGGAGCTCTTAGCATTATGACGTCTTACGAAATGCGCAAGGAATGGTTTACAGAGGTTCTTGAAAACTACCATACTATACCGGCTGTCGATTGGAAACGGCTGTTTATTGACCGCATTCTTGAAACAAGCCGAAACATTGCCCACAATGAGCAGGAAAAACGGTATCACAATTTAATCATCTTGCGGTATATCGCCGCTGAAAGGCTATCTACGCAGAAAATCTGTAAAATGCTTCACATAAATCGGGACCGCCCCAATTATGATGCCATTACCGCACACGCAATCGATAGGTTGCTAGTGCTGGCATTTGGAACGGACGGTATAAACTGGAATGATACGAGCACCTGAACATAAAAACGCCGACCGTTTTAGGCGGCCGACGTATTAAAAGCCGGGAATGGTGAAAATTCACTCCCGGCTTTTTGTTATAAGCATTCGGCCTTTTGTCCGGCCTCAAATGCGGATTTTTCCCTAAGATATGCCACATGACCCGCTGCACGGTCGATAGCATCCCTTAATTCGCTGTTATCAATCCGCTTGAGCAATGCCGATAGAGCATCTTCTGCCTTTGCAATGTCGGGCATCTCTTGTCGGCTCTCGACATAATCATCATAAGTACGCATTTTATATCACCTTTCAAAATATCCCCGGCGGGCTTTCTCTGCGCCGCCGGGTCAGCGGTTCAATTCAGGCGTTCAGGGGCTTCACTTGAGATGCCCCAAAGAATGATGCGCGGTAAGTCTGGCTGTCCCCCTTGCTGCTGTGGATGAGAACCACTTGAAACAGAGCCTTTGCACCGTGCAGGACTTCAAACCCGGCGGTTTTCCATCCTGTCCATGTGTTCACCTGCTCGGCCACGCCTGCGGTCTGCTGGGCTTTCTCAATGCGCTGGGCATTGACCGGGGCGGCCTTTGCGCTGTTCCATGCCCTGTGCAGGGCTTCAGCAAAGCTGCCCACGCCCTTGCGGTACAGCTTCCATGCCTTGTGCATGATTTCAGAAAGATTGTACTTCATATGATGACCTCACTTTACATTGCGGGCCAGCCCTGCTATACTGGGCTTGACCCTGTTGTTGGGTTTGGCTCGGTGTTGTAGTTGGTAGCTCTCACCGGGTCATTTTTCATATACAGCGGCGGGAGTGGGTTACTGTCTTAGCTGGCGTTCTGCTCTTGCGCTCCCGGTACATCCTTCGCCCCTTGCCTTCCGGTCGTGCTCCCTTGCTGTGATTCTATTATAGTACTGTTTACCGTACAAGTCTATTGACAGATTTGACAAGGTTTACAGTGTATTTCTGTGTATATTTGTACTGTTAACCGTTCTGATTTTGTGATATACTGTTTACAGAACAGGAGTGAAAGAAATGGTTACTGAGCAAGAAAAAGAGCCAATGCCAAATGGGACAAAGAAAACATGGTCGTTCTGGCCTGCAAGGTCAAGCGGGAGACGGCGGAGCAGTTCAAGCCGCTTGTGCTGCACAGGGGACAACGTCCAATGCGGTTTTGCAGCAGGCCGTGAAAACCTTTTTAGACGAACACCCCGCGCCGGAACAGCCCCACGCCGCCCGGAATGCCCCGGACGATGATACAGAAGCCCGGCGGGCCGCCCTGCTGGAAAGCATCAAAGGGCTGTAAGGCTGGGAAAGGATGTTGAACAATGCCAGACCACGCCAAACAGGTAGGTATACTGTGCCAGCGTGTTATTGACCTGCTGGGGCTGTCCATGACAGAGGGGCAGAGTATCTTACTCGGTGAATCCAATGTAGCCACATGGTCAGCCGCCACCCGGCGGATTTTGCCCTTTATGGGGAGTATATCCCGCTGATTCTGGCCGCGCCGGACTATGTGGCCCTGAATGCAAAGGACGGCTCTATTGAGTATGTCAAGGAAGTGCAGGTTAACAGCGTCTTTGTCAAGGTCGCTGTCCGGGTCTCCGCGCGGGGTCAGCTCTTTGCCCGGTCGGTCTACCGCCTGAACACAAACCGCGTTCTAAACTTCATTGAAAAAGGCACATTAAAGCAATACTAAACGAACCAACACGAATTGACATTTTCTCGTGTCTGGTATAATAGAATTGCAAAGAGAACCAGAGGACGGAACAGGCAGCCGTCACCCATCGTTAGGAGATGCGGGAAGCGTCACCCCGCCTGATTCTCGAACAGAAAGAGGCCGTTGCAGAGATGCAGCGGCCTTTTGCTTTTAGAATATTTCCGCACCGGAAATGCGCTGGTTTGGTGTCATTATGGGTTTTTTGTACCTTTTCCGGGTCGGAAATCGCTCAAATGGCTGTTTTCTACGGAAGATATTCAAGTTTTAGCGACATTCTTGTTCATTTCCAAGATGACAAGATTTCACTGAATGTTCAATCTTGCGAAAAGCTGCTCCATCTGTCCATATTCCGCCGGGAAAGCCCGGTGCAAGATACGGCATCCCATGGCACAGGGCGGCACTCCATGGCACCAGATGCAAAGAGATTCCACGCTGTTCCGAATAACCGAACAGATTCCCGATCATCAATGCTGCATCCCGCTGCACCGCAGCCCACATTCAGCCTCTTGCAAAATGGCCCGCCTCATGGTTTAATGCAGGCACACAGAGAACGGCACAAACCGACCAGCAGGAAAAGAGGTGCATTGCTTGAACAATACAATCCGCTATCCGAACATGGGAACCGTCAAAAGAGCCGCTGAAATCTATGGGCTGTCACCATCCTATATCCGGCGGCTCTGTAAGACAGGCAAAATCAGGTATGTAAATGCCGGGCATATGTGGCTTGTCAATCTGGACAGCCTAGCCCGGTACTTTGAGCAGGGCGACCCGGTCCCGGCGGAGCCCGGCCAGACCGCCCACGGAATCCGACAAATCGGATGACGAACACACCCGGGAGCACACCGAGAACATACACCTCGCCCGGCGGCGAGGTGTAACACACTAGACTTTCGCGGAAAGTCGTGTGCTCTTGCAGAGGGCCTAGAGCTTGCAAGCAGTGCAGCTGTTTATACAAACGCTGCTCTTGCAAGCAATGGCCCTGTACATACACGGCCCCTTGCGTTGCAAGGACTTGTTGGGAAGAATCCCAAACCCACATAGCTGCCACGCTCTAGCAGCACCACACCCCGCCTCAGCCCCGGCGGACACCATCCAACACACACAGCAGCCGCACCCAGACCGCCCGCAAATCTCGCAGCCTGAACCGCCCCGCCCACACCGCCGGGCATCAGAAGCAAGTCACAGCATAAGGCACACGGCAAGGCATTTTTCAAGAGTAAGGCACAAATAAGGCACATTCCGGCTGTTTCGCGCCCCTTGTGAAACAGAAAAGCCCACGATTTACACCGTATTTTCAACGGTCAATCGTGGGTTTCTCTTTGGTGCGCTCGAGGGAACTCGAATCCCTGGCCCTCTGATTAAAAGTCAGATGCTCTACCGGCTGAGCTACGAGCGCATATTCTGCGGCAAAACAATACCGCCGAATAATATTACCACAATTGGCTGCAAAAAGCAAGAGCGACACCTAAAAAAGCGGAAATTTCAGTTTTATACAACAAAATTACTCAAAAAACCTTTGCGCCCGGCGCTGCAGCAACTCCACCAGCAGGCCGGTATAGATGCTGACCATCGAGGGCGTCTCGCCAGATCCATGGCCTTGCGCTGGGGCAGGTCGGCTAAGCGTCCCTTGTACAGGCACTTCAGCTGGGGCAGCAGGGTGTAGTCGTTGGGGTGCATCAGGGTGCTGTCCTTGGGCAGCGCCAAAGCGCCGCTTTGCTCCAGCACCTCGCTGACAAACTGGGAGCAGAAATAATGCCGGCGGCGCTGCCAGCGGATATGCAGCCCGCACAAAATCAGCCCAGCGTGTTGAAGCTGTACTCCTCGCTGTGGCGCATGAACTCCTCGGCGCGGCACAGTGCGTGGGAATAGGCCTCGTCGGACACCTCCAGCGCGTACAGCGCACAGGGGGCGTTGTCCCGCAGACGGAAAACGCCCCTGTTCAGATATTCTTTGCTGGGGCCTGCGGGGAACATGGTGTAGCCGTTTTTGCGGGTGGAGCTGTACAGGCAACTCAGCTCTGCATCAAACGCCATGGAGGTGTGAGTATAGCTGGCACCGGTGGCGGCATAGACCAGTTTGGACAGCAGCGTGCCGGAGCGGGTGAGCAGAATGTAGATGGTTTTCATGGCAGTTCCTTTATATGTGGGCCGCCGCGGCGGGCGGAAAAGTGCTTCTGTTTAAAATAAGTATAGCACAACGAAAGTCCTTTCGCCAGAAAAACGTTTGAGCCAACGCAAAAATTACACAATAAGACAAAGGCAGCAGCAAATCGGGGATAAAAATGCGCAAAGCGTCCTTTTTTTTAATGTATCCATGCTTGTCAAACTTTTATCAAAATGTCGGTTTTTCCCCGTCCCGCCTTATTTTTCATGGTCTGCGTCCCTGCAAGGCTTCGTGAAATTACTTTATGCGGGAAAGCTTGTTTATGAAATTTGTTTCTTTTTTGCAAACAGAACCTTCCATTTATTGCTTTTGGAAAGCTTTTGTGTATAATGGTAAACAGGAGAATTTGCATTGCATCGTTCTGTGCTGTCTCCCCCTTATGCGGTGTCCGTACCATAAATGGCGCTGCATCTCCTACACAGAGTTATGTAAGGATCAAACGAAAGTAGAGGTACGCAAATATGGCAAAGTTGGATCTTACCAAGTATGGCATCACCGGCACGACTGAAGTCGTGCACAACCCCTCCTACGAGCAGCTGTTCGCCGAGGAGACCAATCCCGAGCTGGAAGGTTACGAGAAGGGTCAGGTCAGCGAGCTGGGTGCTGTGAACGTGATGACCGGCATCTACACCGGCCGTTCTCCCAAGGACAAGTTCATCGTGATGGACGAGAACTCCAAGGACACCGTGTGGTGGACCAGCGATGAGTACAAGAACGACAACCACCCCGCATCTCAGGAGGCTTGGAAGGCTGTCAAGGAGATTGCTCAGAAGGAGCTGTCCAACAAGCGCCTGTACGTCGTGGATGCTTTCTGCGGCGCCAACAAGGATACCCGCATGGCAGTGCGTTTCATCGTGGAAGTGGCCTGGCAGGCACACTTCGTTACCAATATGTTCATCCGTCCCACCGCTGAGGAGCTGGAGAACTTCGAGCCTGATTTCGTTGTTTACAACGCTTCCAAGGCTAAGGTCGAGAACTACAAGGAGCTGGGCCTGAACTCCGAGACTGCTGTGCTGTTCAACATCACCAGCAAGGAGCAGGTCATCGTCAACACCTGGTACGGCGGCGAGATGAAGAAGGGCATGTTCTCCATGATGAACTACTTCCTGCCGCTGAAGGGCATTGCTTCCATGCACTGCTCTGCCAACACCGACAAGAACGGCGAGAACACCGCCATCTTCTTCGGTCTGTCCGGCACCGGCAAGACCACCCTGTCCACCGATCCCAAGCGTCTGCTGATCGGCGATGACGAGCACGGCTGGGACGACAACGGCGTGTTCAACTTCGAGGGCGGCTGCTACGCTAAGGTCATCAACCTGGATAAGGAGTCCGAGCCCGATATCTACAACGCCATCAAGCGCAACGCTCTGCTGGAGAACGTCACTCTGGATGCCGAGGGCCACATCGACTTCGCTGACAAGTCTGTCACCGAGAACACCCGTGTGTCCTACCCCATCAACCACATCCAGAACATCGTGCGTCCCGTTTCTTCTGCTCCCGCAGCAAAGAACGTGATCTTCCTGTCTGCTGACGCCTTCGGCGTTCTGCCCCCGGTCTCTATCCTGACCCCGGAGCAGACCCAGTACTACTTCCTGTCCGGCTTTACCGCAAAGCTGGCAGGCACCGAGCGCGGCATCACCGAGCCCACCCCCACCTTCTCCGCTTGCTTCGGTCAGGCCTTCCTGGAACTGCACCCCACCAAGTACGCTGAGGAGCTGGTCAAGAAGATGAAGGCCAGCGGCGCAAAGGCTTATCTGGTCAACACCGGCTGGAACGGCACCGGCAAGCGCATCTCCATCAAGGATACCCGCGGCATCATCGACGCGATCCTGAGCGGTGCCATCAACGAGGCTCCCACCAAGAAGATCCCCTACTTCGACTTTGAGGTCCCCACCGCTCTGCCCGGTGTTGACCCCGCCATCCTCGATCCCCGCGACACCTACGCAGATGCCGCTCAGTGGGAAGAGAAGGCAAAGGATCTGGCTGGCCGCTTCGTGAAGAACTTCGCTAAGTACGAGGGCAACGAGCACGGCAAGGCTCTGGTCTCCGCAGGTCCCCAGCTGTAAGCTGAAACCCGCATTTTTCTTCTGAACTCCATATAAAATAAGCGCCCGCCCCGTGGTTCTGCTCGAACCATAGCGGGCGCTTTGTTGTTTGCATTCAAGCTATCCAAACACTTTTTGTCCGGGTAAACAGAGCGTCGATTGCGTTTTATGCTGCCTTATGCTATGCTCTTTCCAAGGGAGTTGATAAAATGGATGCCAGAACTTTCGGAAACTATCTGAGCCGGATGCGCAAAGCGCAGGGGCTGACACAGGCTGAGCTGGCCGAACAGCTGCACGTTACCGACAAGGCTGTCAGCCGCTGGGAGCGGGGCATCGGTCTGCCGGATATCAACACACTGGAACCGCTGGCAGATGCTCTGGGGCTGACCCTTGCCGACCTTATGCACTGCCGCGCCCCAGAAGAAGCCGATGCCGCACCGACCGTCCAATTGGAAGATTTCTTTACCATGCTGCGCCGGCAGCACACCGTAGATTGGCATTCCGTGCGCACTGCCCTGCTTGGCTGAGCATTGCGTTTGCCCTGTGGGGCGTTTTTGCCTGTCCCGGCACTATTGCTGTGCACTGGCAGGGTCTTGGCGATGGTTCTTTTCGGGCAGACGGCTGGATGCTTCTTTCCTCATTTTCCCGTTGTGCGCAGGCATTGAATTTTTATCGCTGGAGATCTGGAACAGCTTTGAACAGACAGGCTATTATCGCCGCTGGGGTGAGATCAATCTTTTTATCATTCACGCCATGTCTTTCGGCACACGCTCTGCCAGATGGATGAAAGTTGTGCTGGATCTTTTGTTTTTCTTTTGCTTTGGTTTTGTGATTCCATTTGTAGAAGCGTGGATGATTTTTTTGAATTAATGCCAACCATTTCCATAAAAAAGGGTACAGCGGAACGCCCGCAGGCGTTCGCTGTACCACATTCAAAACAATAATTCAGCCCAGCAGTTCCAGCACACCGGCCTTGGGGCGGGCACCTACGGCCTGACGCACCAGCTTGCCCTGCTCGAACACCAGCAGAGTGGGGATGCTCATCACCCCGAACTGCGCCGCCAGATCCGGCTGCTCGTCCACGTTCACCTTGCCCACCTTTACATCGGTGCGCTCTTCGGCTACTTCGTCCACCACGGGGCTCAGCATCCGGCAGGGGCCGCACCAGCTGGCCCAGAAGTCCAGCAGTACGGGCTTTTCGCTGTGGAGCACTTCCTGTGCAAAGTTTTCCTTGGTAATGTTGATGACTGCCATATTTTTTCCCTCCTGAATGGGTGTTGTGTTTTACTGACAATATCAGTATACCCCATACGCCACCCGCTTTTCCGTGACCGGGTTACGCAGGCGCAAAAAAGCCCGGAGCAGGAAGAAAAAAGACTGCTCCGGGCGGGGGATGGTTCAGTTATTGTGCGGTGGGCTTATCAAACACCGGCCACGCAGTTCTTGCCTGCAATGTAGCCGTAGTAGACGCACAGGCTGTGGCTGACGCCGCGCATGCAGATGGGGTACTCCACCGCATAGCGGCTGCCTGCACGTTGCCGCAGACATACAGGCCCTTGATGATGTCGCGCTTGGGGCTGGCGGGGTCTTCCTCGGTGAAGGTGTGGCAGTTCTCGTCGCTCTCCAGACCGCCCGCGCAGACCAGCATGGCAGTAGTGCCCACTGGCAGGCGTAGTACGGGGGATTTTCCAGTGCGAACATCCGGCTTGCGGGCTTGCCGAAGTCGTCATCGGAGCCGGCCTTGGCCAGCTCGTTGTAGCGCCGGATAGAGGCCAGTGCGGTGTCCAGTGCCTCGCCCTCGTAGCCGCACTGGGTCAGCAGCTCCTCCAGCGTGTCGGCCTTGAACTGGTAAGCCTCGGCCTTGGCGCTGATCTTGGTGTACTGACGGTCCGTGTAGTTGGGGTTGGACTCATCCTCGTCCTCCGGGATGATATAGCACAGGCCGCCGTGGTTGGCCGGCATATAGGGGATCTGCTCGCCCCACTTGGCGTCGTACAGCTGGAAGGAAGTGCACTCCGGCTGCAGCTCGATCTGGTTTTCCAGCTGCTGGCCGGGGATGCACTCGTTCATAAAGCGCTCGCCGCGCTTGTTGAGCTGCAGGAAGGGGGTAATGCCCATACCGCTGCCCATGTGGTGGGTTATAGGTGCGTGGTGATCCTGCACCTTTGCGCCGATCCATGCGCCCATGCGCAGGCCGTCGCCGGTCTCCACAGAGTTGCCCTCCACGTCTACGCCCAGCATACCCATGGCACCCATGTTCATGATCTGCTTCTCCACCACCTCGGGGGCAAAGTGCTTCATGATCTTCTCATCGCCGGAGTTGTCACCGGTGGCAAGGATCACGCCCTTGGCAGCGTTGAGCTGGATGTACTTATTGCCGTTCTGTGCATCGCGGATGATCACGCCGGTCACGCGGCCGTCGCCGTCCTTGAGCAGCTTGGTGCCAAAGCAGCCGTAGAAGGTCTTGGCACCGGCCTCGATGGCCTTGTTCAGGTTGGCTTCCACCACAAAGCCCTGCTGATCCTTGCGGGAGGAGCGGAATTCCATGCTGGAGGGGAAGGTGGGGAACTCTTCGTTGCGGTAGTCGTAGTGCTCGGGCTGCGGCCATGCCAGCGGCACCAGAATGCCCTTGTCGAACTGCTCCTGCGTGACCACCTGACGGGTGGTGTCGCAGATGGTCAGCTCAGGATAAGCCTCGATGAACAATCCATGACCTCGTGTGCATGGCTGGCCCACTTTTTCAGGATGGGGCGCTTGTTGCGGAAGGTGCACTCGCGCATCAGGCGGTCGACCACCACATCCTCGTCCACAATGTTCTCGCGGCCCCAGCGCTTGTTCAGGCTGCCGTTCAGCAGAGCGTACTCGCCGCTGCGGCAGTTGAAGGAGGCGCTCTTCTCCACAATAGCGACCTTTGCGCCCTCCTCGGCGGCGGCGCGGGCAGCGCAGATGCCGGACAGACCGGCACCGATGACGACCACATCAAAGTCCTGCGTCTCGGAAGCCTGCACATCCGGCTCCTCACCCAGCCAGTCCTCGCCGGAATCAGCAGTCTGCTCTGCGGCAGGGGTCTCGGTCTTTACGCCCATGGCCTGCTCGATGCAGCTGGCGGCAGCTTTCTTGACGGCGTTGGTGGTGACGGTAGCGCCGGAGATGTTGTCGATTTCGGCATTCTGTGCTTCCATCAGCGCCTCCTGCAGGGTGGGGGCAGCCACGCCGCCGATGCTCTCGGTCTCGTTGGAGGTATCCACCACCACATCGGTGATGGCGGTGGCACTGAAGGTCATGGTCACCTTCACCTCGCCGATGCCGGTAGCAGTGCCGGTGTAGGTGCCGGGGGTGTAGATAGCGTCTGCTACGCTGCCGGAAGAAGCGCTGCTGCCGTTGCAGGCAGCCAGAGCGCCTGCGGTGACGCCGCTCATGGCGGCGGCAGCGGCAACCTTCAGAAAGCCCTTACGAGAGATCTTTTCCATCTTGTTTCTCCTTTTTTGTGTTCCTTCTTTTTTCGTGTGTGCGGGATTTTTATCCCTGTCCTCAGATAGTATAAAATATAACGAACCAAAAGAGAAACAAAAGATTTTTGCAAGTGTGATAAAAAACGTTTATAACTCCGGCGTTCTATGGTATACTGATGATATAAATCAGAGAAGGGAGAAGCCCCAGCCATGAACGACCATCAGCTGCTGTGTTTTTTGACCGTGCAGCGCACACTGAACTTTACCGCCGCCGCAAAGGAGCTGTACTGCACCCAACCCGCACTCAGCTACCAGATCCGCAGTCTGGAAAAAGAGCTGGATCTGACGCTGTTCGAGCGCAGCACCACCCGTGTGGTGCTGACGGCGGCAGGCCGCGCCTTTGTGCCTCACGCAGAGCAGCTGTACCGGGGCATCCTGAACGCCCGCACCGCGCTGAAGGGCTTTTCTGCCGGGCACACCCTCACCCTGCGCCTGCCGCCGGTGCTGCTGCAGCACGACCCCATCTACCCGGTGCTGATGGAGCGGCTGCACACTGCGCTACCCGGGCACGAGTTCCGGGTGGACACCTCCCCGTCGCGGATGAACGCCCATCTGATGCTCTGCACTGAGCGGACGCCGCCGTGGTCCTGCTTCGGGTCGGCGCAGCCGGAGGTGGAGCGTACCCCCATCATGCACAACACCTTTTATCTGACGCTTGCGCCGGAACATCCGCTTTACCCCCGCGAGAGCCTGCAGCTGGCAGACCTTGCGGGTCAGCGGGTGTACTACGAGCCGCTGTATCAGGAGATCGTGGACTATGCAAGCGTCCAGCCCGGAATGCCGTTTTCCACCATGGAATGGCGCAGCGTGGAAAACTATGCCCATGTCTACACCGAGCTGCTGGCCGGGCGCGGGATGTTTTTATTCCCCATGCGATACCCTGCCTACCCGGCAGCATGGTACCGGCAGGTACGGCTGCCCCTGCCGGACACCGTTCTGCTGACTTTGCGGGAAGATCCCCGCCCGGAGATCGCCACCCTGCGCCGGGTGTTCACCGAGGTTTACGGGGAGAGGATAAAAGCATTGATCCCATAAAAAACGGAACGTCTGCAGCCGTTCGTTTTTTATCTCTCCCAGTTTTTTCTGGACACAAAACAGCCGCTCCGGGCGCACCCGGAGCGGCTGTTTTTGAAGGAGGTAACGAGGTAAATGAATAAGGAGATCTCCCAACGCTTATCCCAAGGTGCAGGCCCCGGACAGGCGCTCAGGCAAAGAAGGAGATGATGAGGGCTACCAGGAAGCCCACGCCGCCCACCAGCGTTTCCATGATGGTCCAGGTCTTGAGGGTGGTCTTTTCGTCCATGCCCACAAGGCTCTTCACCAGCCAGAAGCCGGAGTCGTTGAAGTGGGAGCAGACGGTGGAGCCGCCTGCAATGGCAGCGGTGACACAGGCCAGGTACAGCGGGCTCAGCGCGCTGAGGCCGGGCATGGCGGAGATGATGCCTGCTGCCATGGTCATAGCCACGGTAGCGGAACCCACCGAGATACGCACCAGAGCAGCCACGATGAAGCCACCAGCACCAGCGGCAGGCTGGCGTTTGCCACGCGTTGCCGATGACATCGCCCAGACCGGAGTTCTGCAGCATATAGCGCAGCACGCCGCCGCAGGCGGTGACCAGCAGGATCATACCGGTGGGCTCCAGAGACTTGGTCATGATCTTTTCCAGCTGGGCGTTGGTGTAGCCGTGACGGGTGCCCAGCAGGTACATAGCAGCGATGGTAGCCAGCAGCAGCGCCATGAAGGCTCGCCGAGGAAGGCCAGAACGGGCTGGATGCCTGCCAGTGCGGGCACTACCTTTGCCACGGAGTTTGCAATGATGAGCAGCAGCGGGATCATGATGATGCCCACGATGGTGCCAAACTTGGGCAGCTTGCTCTCGTCAATGTCTGCCTGCTGTGCAACGTGCTCGGGGACTTCAACCATGTACTTTTGCCGCAGATGCTGCCCCAGATGGGACCGGCGGCCGATCATGCAAAGATGCCGCAGAAGATGCCGACGAGGATGACCCAGCCAAGGTCAACGCCCAGCATGGTAG
>ENA-OQEN01000486-OQEN01000486.1-human-gut-metagenome-genome-assembly--contig:-NODE-486-length-17325-cov-5.591987_pt1 | contig 17325 bp, 23 predicted proteins | sample MGYA00242791_ERZ504627 | MGnify/ENA primary metagenome ERZ504627 (study PRJEB26092, sample SAMD00036316) | human gut metagenome | host: Homo sapiens | study: EMG produced TPA metagenomics assembly of... | reverse complement strand
CTTTGTCCACAAGTCGGAGCGAAGGACGAGGGACGGGGGCTTTCATATACCTGCCGCCGTTCTCTGAAAACAGGCCGATTTTTTGCTCATTCCCATTCGCAAAATTCAGCCTGTTTTCCTGCCGGAGCAAACGGGGTGCAAGAAGCACCGCACCCCGTTTCCTCTGTCAGCCACGCCAGCAGGTATAACACACTACACTTTGCAAGCAAGTCGTGTGCCAAAGGGGGCACCCCTTTGGAAACCCCGGACAACAAAACAGGCGGTATGCTGCCCTCTCCGGGAGCATACGCCGTTTGTTGTCAGCAGCCCGTTTCACGGTCTGCGTGTAGTTCCTTGTAAACTGACCTAAAGCCCTATCGAAACGATAGTTTGCGGTAAAGCCTCGGTACGTACGTACACAGCGAAACGACCATATTCAGCATTATACAGGAGGTACCAATGAACAAGGAAATCGAAAAACTCAAAGAAGAAAAACGCCGCAATGAGGCGAAGATAAAATATGTGAGCCACGAAATCAAGGCGCTGGAAGCGGAAGAGAAATCCCTTCTCCGCAAGCAGCGCAACCACCGCATTTTTACCCGCGGCGGGATGCTGGAGGCGTTTCTGCAGGAACCGCTGCTGCTGACAGACGATCAGGTTTGCTCGCTTCTGAAAGTCATCTTTCACAGGCCGGAGGTTGACCAGATTTTGAAGCAGATGATTGAAGACAGCAGACGGAAGCTTTGCGAGGAGGAGACCCGATGAAAGAGGGCGCAATTATACACCGTAACGGTGCCATCGCGCTCTGCGAGGCAAAAGGGTGTCAATTCAGACGACACCCTTTACTTGGATTTGCCATGCAAATCACAGGGGCAAGCCCCTGCATCAGCAAGCTGACTACCCCGAAAGAAGGTGAACCACATTTCCTGCCCGCATTTTTCAATATCCATCCGACAGCGAAGCAAGAGGCAATCCGCCGTTGCCGGAGCCGCCTATCAAAGCGGCGAAAAGCTGTTTTCGGAATATGACGGAAAGACGAAAAACTATTGTTACAAAGCGCCGGAGGTCATAGCAAAAGGAATCCTGCTTCCGCCGAACGCCCCGCCTGCGTACGCAGACCGGCAGACACTCTGGAACGCCGTAGAAAAGGTTGAAGGACAATGGAACGCCCAGCTTGCCCGTGGCATCATCATGGCGCTTCCAAGAGAGCTGCCGAAATCCGAATATGAGCCGCTGATCCGCGATTACTGCCGGGAGCAATTCGTCTCCAAGGGCATGATCGCGGATTTTGTCATTCACGACAAAGGCGACGGCAATCCCCACGCCATATTTTGCTGACCATGCGTGCCATGGATGAAAACGGGAAGTGGCTGCCAAAGGCACACAAGGTTTACGACCTTGATGAAAACGGCGAGCGCATTCGGCTCCCCTCCGGCGAATGGAAAAGCACAAGGAGAACACGGTGGACTGGAACGACCGAAAGTATGCCGAAATCTGGCGCACTGAATGGGCTAACACGGTGAACCGTTATTTTGAGAAAAATGCGATTCCGGAACGGTTTGACCTCCGCTCCTATACACGACAGGGCAAAGACGAGCTGCCGACTGTCCACCTCGGCCCCGCGGTGGCGCATATGGAGCAGAAAGGGATTGCAACGGAGATCGGCAACTACAACCGGCAGATCAAGTCACACAATGCGAAGCTGGGAGAACTGCGAAGGATGCTCACCTCGTTGAAAGCGTGGGTCGCGGCAATTTCCGAAAAGCTATCTGCTTTGTTTGAAAGAGAGACGAAAAAACCGTCGCTTCTCAATATTGTGGATACCTATTTTGAGATGCGAAAGGATGCGCGGTACGACTGGGCAGGTACGCACAGCAGAAAGGCGCAGTTGTTGATCTGAAGCAGTATGCCAGGATTTACAACTGGATGCAGGCTTCGGGCATCACAACGCTGGAGGACTTCCATGCAATGCTGGAGGCGCAGCAGCCGGTGGTTGATAAGATCAAGGCCAACGAAAAACGGATCAAGCGTCTGGAAACCGGCATCGGATATATCGACATCAGCTCCCGCCTGAAACCGATTGCAGACAAATCCAAAAGAGGATTCAAAACAACCAGAGAGAAATATGCCTTGGAGCACAGAGAGGAACTGGAACAGTTCAACAAGGCGGCTCGGTATCTGAAGGCAAATGGCTTAGCCCGATGACCGGCAAAATCTTTTGGCAGAAGTGAAGATGCTCAAAACAGAGAGTCAGAAACTCCAAGCAAAAATGAGGTATGCCAATATCGACCCGGAAATGATTCGGCAAATACGATACTGTGTTGACACTGTTCTCCACGAGGCGGAGATCCCGGAGAAAAAAGAAAGTGTGCTCGCAAAACTGAAGACGGCGCAGGCAACCACGCAGACACATCGCAGGAAACAGAAAGACCTGTCGCTTCCAGACAAATAAGACATCGTCATCGTAAAAAGCAGATGATAGAAAGAGAGACGAATATGAATGATTGTTGATTAGCTGATAAGCTGGAAAGGGCTTCCACGTTGAAAAACTACAGAGATGAACTGGTGCAGGATCAGAACTTTATTCGCTGTTCCTTCATGATTGCGGAACTGCTTATCAAGTATAGAAATCAAGACGCAAAAGCCACCGAGAATCATGAGGAGTCCAAAACGGACTCCTTTACATATCATTTGCTGTTTATACTTGCAATTCAAGTTATCATCGTTTATACTTTTAATAAAGATGATTACTACTGACAAAAGATAAGGAGGTGCCGATCATGGACAATGCCTATATTTATACCCGCGTTTCCACGCTGATACAGGTGGACGGTTTCTCACTTGATGCGCAGGAAGAAGAAATCAGAGCTTTTGCCAAACAGCGGAACATCAACATTGTGGGCAAGTACTCCGACGAGGGCAAATCCGGCAAGAACGCAGAGCACAGACCGGCGTTCAATCAGATGATGGAAGATATCCGCAGCAAGAAAGACAACGTGAAATACGTGCTGGTGTTCAAACTTTCCCGATTTGCCAGAAACACCAGCGATACGGCAAAGTACCTCCAAGAGCTTGCAAGCTACGGCGTCGGCCTTTTGGGCGTAAAGGACGGCATCGACACTTCCACCGTGACAGGCAAAATGATTGCCAACATCATGGGCGCGGTTGCAGAAGTCGAATTGGAAAACATCCATGAGCAGACGCTTGCGGGCAGACAGCAGAAAGCGCGAAGCGGTCTTTGGAACGGAGCGCAGGCTCCATTCGGGTATTCTCTTGATAACAAGAAACTTGTGATTGAGCCGTCGGAAGCGGAGATCGTCAGGGAGATCTTCAGACTATATACCGAGGAAGGGCAAAGTCTCCAGTATATTACGCGCAAACTGAATGATGAGAATGTAACACGGAATCTGCGCGGAAACACCAAATTCTCAGGCTTCACGGACAGGACGATCAGAAGTGTTCTGAAAAATCCAGTCTATGAGGGCAAGATCGCTACGGCCGCCGTCATACCGTGAAGGTCGAAGGAACAAACAACGAAACTAAGGTTGTAAAGCAGGAGGACGAAAGCAAGATCATTCTGGTCAACGGTTTACATGATGCGATCATTTCGGAGGAAGTATTTGCAAAAGCACAGAGCCTTCTTTCCAAACGCACAGCTCATCGGAAAACCCGCAGCGACAGCACCAATGTATATCCGCTGACCGGTCTGATCAAATGCCCGGACTGTGGCAAAAACATCTTTGGATATACCGCTCCTCCAAGACCAAGAAAGAATGGAAAGGAAGGATTTTACCCACGGTATATCTCCTACCGCTGCATCTCCGGACGGGACCGCAACGGAATTACCTGTTCTCTGGCAAACAAGTATTACAGCGGCACCAAGCTGGAAAAAGAGGTGCGGGATGTGATCTCCGCCATGGTAACGATCCCGGAATTCGTAGAACTCATTTCAAAAAAGGTGGATCGGGAGACAGATATTGCGCTGCTCAAAAAGAAACGAGAGAGTATAGAAGCTGAGCGCAATAAATACGGAAGCAATCTCGTACAAACCGAAAAGAGACTATCGGAATTGGACGTGGATGACAAGCACTATGAGAAAAGGGTTGACAGTCTGAACCGTGTGTTAGATGATATATATGACAAACTGGATGACGCACAGACAAGACTGGACGAAGTCAATGCTGAGATTGCCATGGTAGAAAATCGGCATGACAAAAGAGTCCATTTTTGAAATGCTGGAGGGTTTCAGCAAATACTACGATGTCATGGCTCCGGAGGACAAGAAAGAGCTTCTGCGGGCAATGATTTCCTCCATTGAAATCTACAAGGCAAACACGCCGACGGCCACCTGATCAAACCATCCACTTTACGTTCCCGGTGACCTATGACGGAGAAAGTGGAGTGTTGTTTATCAGCAGTATGGGAGGGGAAGTTGAGACGGTATGCCTCTTGTCACGGGAAACAGACCCACATAGCATTTCATGAGCTCCGTTATAGGGATAGCATGCTTATAAGTTTTCAAAAAACGGATCTCCGTGAGTCTTCTGGCCCACGGGGATCCGTTTTTCATACTCTATGCTCAGGCACGCTTCCACTTCACGCCGCCGGGAACGTCGGTGATTTCCACTCCCTGGGCCTTCAGCTCATCCCGGATGCGGTCCGCCTCGGCGAAGTTTTTCGCCTTCTTGGCATCGGCCCGGGCCCGGATCAGGCTTCCACCTGGGGATCCTCCCGGCCGTCCTCGCTGACGACGGTGAAGCCGCCTGCGGCGGGAGCCGCTTCCTGGGCCTTGCGCAGAGCCGCCGCCTTCTCCGTCAGCTTCAGCCCCAGTACCTGGTCAAAGCTGTCCAGGGCAGCCAGCTTGGTGGCGTCGGTGGTTTTGGCCTTCAGCACATCATACAGCACCGTCACTGCCATGGAGGTATTCAGGTCGTTGTCCATGGCCTTGGTAAACCGGGCCTTCAGCTCATCCAGGACCGCCGGGTCCACCTCCCCCTTGCCGGGGGTCAGGGCCGCGATTTTAGAGAGCAGCTTGTTGTAGGCCGCCACGGCGTTGTCCAGGTTCTCCCAAGTGAATACCAGGCTCTTACGATAATGGCTCTGCAGGCAGAAGAACCGATACGCCAGGGGGTCATAGCCCTTCTCCTCCAGCAGCGACACCGTCAGGAATTCGCCCTTGGACTTGGACATTTTGCCGCCCTCGGTGTTCAGGTGGGCCACATGGCACCACTGGGGGCACCAGGGATGGCCCAGATAGCTCTCTGACTGGGCGATCTCGTTGGTATGGTGGGGGAAGGCGTTGTCCACGCCGCCGCAGTGCAGGTCCAGATATTCGCCGTTATACTTCATGGAAATGCCGGAGCATTCAATGTGCCAGCCGGGATAGCCTACGCCCCAGGGGGAGTCCCATTTCAGAGCCTGATCCTCGAATTTGGACTTGGTAAACCACAGCACGAAGTCGTTGCGATTGCGCTTGTTGGTATCCTCCTCCACGCCCTCCCGGACGCCCACGGCCAGATCCTCCTCGTTGTGGTCGTTGAAGATATAGTACCGCTCCAGCTTGCTGGTGTCGAAATACACGTTGCCCCCGGCCACATAGGCGTAGCCGGTGTCCAGGAGCCGGGTGATGATCTTGATATAGTCGTCGATGAGGCCCGTGGCCGGCTGCACCACGTCGGGCCGCTTGATGTTCAGCTTCCGGCAGTCCTCGAAAAAGGCGTCGGTGTAATACTGGGCGATCTCCATGACGGTCTTGTGCTCCCGGCGGGCGCCTTGAGCATCTTGTCCTCGCCTTGGTCGGCGTCGCTGGTCAGGTGGCCCACGTCGGTGATGTTCATGACCCGGTTGACGCTGTACCCGGCGTAGCGCAGGTACTTCTCCAGCACGTCCTCCATGATATAGCTGCGGAGGTTGCCGATGTGGGCAAAGTGGTACACCGTGGGGCCGCAGGTGTACATTTCCACATGGCCGGGGGTATGGGTCCGGAACTCCTCTTTTTTGTGGGTGGCGGAATTATACAGATACATGGCGTTTTCTCCTTCTATGGTCAATTTTCGCTCTGCAAACAAAAAGCCTCTCATGCCCTGGGGCATGAGAGGCGATATCTCGCGGTTCCACTCTCGTTTATCACTTGCAGCCTGTGACGCAGGCCAATGCGGCGGGCTTCCACATCCCGCGCGCTCCCGGACGCACCTTCTGCCGCACCCCGCAGGACGGCTTGCAGCCGGTGACCGTCCCTCTCTTGCCGGAGCTGCGCGGCATACTCTTTCCGATCGTCGCGCTGTTCGATTCCCCTTTATTATAGCGGTTCCCGCCCGGCGTGTCAATACCGGCGGATCACGGCGGCTACCTTGCCCAGGATCTGGCCTCCCGGCCGTCGATGGGGCTGTACGCTTCGTTCTCCGGCATCAGCACACCTGGCCGCCTGCGCTTCAGCGTTTCACCGTGGCCTCGTCCCCCAGCAGGGCCACCACGATCTCTCCGTTGTTGGCGGCAGGCTGCTGGTGCACCACCACCAGGTCATCCGGCAGGATGCCCGCGCCCAGCATGGACTCGCCCCGGACCCGCAGGGCAAAATATTCCCCGTCCCGTCCGCCGGTATCAAAGGTCAGGTAATCCTCGATGCATTCCTGGGCCAGGATGGGCGATCCGGCGGCCACATTGCCCACAATGGGCACCTGATTTTCGGGCGGCTGGCTTTCAGGCGGCTGGCTTTCAGACGCCTGGCTCTCCCGGGACACCTCCGTCAGCGTCAGGGCCCGGCCCTTGCCGGCCTGCTTACCGATGACTCCCAGCTCCTCCAGATGCTTCAGGTGAAAATGCACCGTGGAGGGGGACTTCAGCCCCACGGCCTCGCCGATCTCCCGCACCGAGGGGGATACCCCTGGTCCTGAATGGCCTGGACGATGTAGTCATAGATTTTCTGCTGCATTTTGGTCAGCTGGGCCATGATGTCCGCTCCTTTACCGGGTACTTTTTTCGATTATACCACAGAAAATCCGGGTTTGCAACAGATGTTCGATGGTTTTTCTTATAATTTTCCGGCGGCGGAAAAAATCACGGTTTTCCTCTTGAAATTCCGGCCCGGGTGTGGTAATATAATGCGTACTATGAGAAAAGTGCCCCCAGAGGGCTGAATTATTTGGAGGGAGTTCCGTTATGAACGCTGTTCTTATCATCATCACCGTGGTGCAGCTGCTGGTGGCGCTGGCCTGATCCTCATCGTCCTGTTCCAGTCCGGCAAGAGCCAGGGCCTGTCCGGGGCCATCGGCGGCATTGCCGATTCCTATATGAGCCGCTCCAAGGCCAAGAGCATGGACGCCAAGCTGGCCCGGGACACCAAGTGGGTGGCCGCCGTGTTTGTGGTGCTGACCCTGGTTTTGGACTGCATGGTCGCCGCCGGCATCAAGTAAATCAGACAGACTGCCAGCTGGGGGACGCGCCGCGTCCCCCGGCTTTTTTCTATGGAGGGGAGTTCCATGAACGAGCTGATCTTTTCCGCTCCCGGCCGGGTGGAGTTGGGCGGCAACCATACGGACCACCAGCGCGGCTGCGTCCTGGCCGCCGCCATTGACCGCACCACCCGGGCCCGGGTCCGTTTGACCCGCAGCCCTGTTGTCCGGGTCTTTTCCCGGGGCTATGACCCGGTGACTCTGCGCTGGACCAGCTGTCCCCCCGGGAGGGGGAGCGGAACACCAGTGCCGCCCTGGTCCGGGGCATGGCCGCCGCCTTTGCCCGGCGGGGCATCCTCTGGCAGGCTTCGACGCTGGGTGGAGTCCGATGTGCTGCCCGGCTCCGGCCTCTCCAGCAGCGCCGCCTTTGAGGTGCTGCTGGGCTGTATTGGCAGCGCACTGTTTGCCGGCGGTTCCCTGACGCCCGTGGAAATTGCCCAAATGGCCCAATGGGCCGAGAACGTCTATTTCGGTAAGCCCTGCGGTCTTATGGACCAGCTGGCCTCCAGCACCGGCGGCCTGGTATTCATGGACTTCCGGGATCCCGCCGCACCGGAGGTGCGCCGCCTGAACGCCGCCCTGCCCGGATATGCCCTGTGCATTGTGGACAGCGGCGCGAACCACGCGGACCTTACCGCCCAATACGCCGCCATCCCGCGGGACTTGAAGGCGGTGTGCCGCCTGTTTGATGCGGAGGTCCTGCGCCAGGTGGATGAGGACGCATTCTACCGTCGCCTGCCGGAGGTGCGCCGCCTGGCTGGGGACCGGGCCGTCCTGCGGGCCATTCATGTGTTTGACGAGAACCGCCGGTCCTGGCCCAGGTCCGTGCTCTGGAATCCGGCGACGTCCCGGGCTTTCTGTCTCTGATCAATGCGTCCGGTGCATCCTCCTGGGAATACCTCCAGAATATCGCCCCCGCCGGCGCGGCGGAGCACCAGGCCCTGGCTGTGACCCTGGCTCTGTGCCGCCGTATGCTGCGGGGCCAGGGTGCTGTCCGGGTCCACGGCGGCGGCTTCGCCGGAACGGCGCTGTGTATCGTTCCGGAGGAGAAGCTGCCCGCTTTCTGCCGGGAACTGGAGACGCATCTGGCCCCCGGCTGCTGCCACCGTTTGCAGATTCGGTGATCCCTTTCCGGACAAGAAAAAGCCTGCCGCTCTCGCGGCAGGCTTCCAATTTATTCGTCCTCCTTGATCATCAGCCGCACGGCGCTGTGCAGGTTCCGGATCTCCACCCGAGGGGCGCTGGGGGCGTACTCACCGTCCAGAGACCAGGAATATCCTCTCTGGTGGTGACGGTGACACTGCGGACGTGGCGGAAGATCACCCCCGGATAGTCGTAGTCCATTCGGTTCAGCGCCGTAATGAGGTTTTGCAGGTCCAGGGCCGTCTTTGGCATCCGCAGCAGCATCAGCTCAAACATACCGTCATCCATGTGGACCCGCTTGGGATCCAGCTTCACCAACCCACCCAGAGAAGTGGAGTTGCATACCGCGCCGAAAATAAAGTCCCCGTCAAACATCTCGCCGTCTGCCTCCACCGCGCAGCGATAAGGCCGCAGGGAATCGAGGTTCTTAATGCCCTCCAGGATATAGGCAAAGTGGCCCAGGGCATTTTTCGTTTCCTGGGGCGCGGAGTACGACGCCTTGGTGAAAGCTCCGAAGGACGCCACATACGAAAAATACCGGTCGTTGTGGGTGCCCAGATCCAGGGGCCGGGGCGTACCCTCCACCACGGCCCGGGCCGCCTCCGGAACGGTGGCGGGGATGCGGAGGCTGGCGGCAAAGTCGTTGGTGCTGCCGTTGGGCAGATACCCCACCGGCGGCCGGGTTTCCAGCTGCATCAGGCCCGACAGCGTCCCGTTGAGGGTACCGTCTCCTCCGGCGCACACCACCAGGTCAAAATCTCCGCCCCACTGGGCGGCGAACCGGGCAGCGTCTCCCGCCGCCTGGGTCAGCGCCACCTTCACCAGATACCCGGCCTTTCCGAAGGTAGCCACGGCGTCGAACAGGGGGGCGCTGGACTTGGTCTTGCCCGCCCGGGGATTGACAATGAACAGCAGTGTCTTATCCATGAACAGTCTCCTTTTTCTCCATCGCCCCGTCAGCGGGGGAGCGCATAACAGTTCTGCCATTATAACGCTTTCCCCGTTGAATTGCAAGCATTTGGGAATTTTAACAAAACGTTCACGTTCCCACCGTTGCAAAAACGGCTGTCTTCCGTTACTATATAGAATAGTCGATTAGGCTTTCACGGCCGTATAAAAGGAGAGACCTTTATGAAAGGAAAGAGCAGCTATCTGAAATGGGGCCTGACGATTTTTCTCACCGTCTGCGCCATTCTGGTGTTCTATGACACGTTTTATATGAACGGCACGCTGCAGCGGATGGTGTCGAAGCTGGCATCCATTCTGTCGCCGGTGCTGGTGGGCCTGGTGATGGCATATCTGCTGGCCCCCATCGTCAACTGGATTGAGCGGCTGATCCGCTCGGGCCTGGGCCGCATAAAGGGTCTGGAGGGAAAAACCATTCCTCACGCTGCCGGCTGGCTCCGGGCCGTCAGCATCCTGCTGACCTGGGCCATTGTCCTGCTGCTGCTGTATCTGATGTTCAGCGTGGTTATTCCCCAGCTGGTAGACAGCGTGGTGATGCTGATCAACAACGCCGAGACCTACTATGACAAGATCTACACCTGGATTGTGAACCTGCTGGACAAAAATCCCACGGTGGAGGACTGGGTCAACAAGAACCTGGATACTTATTATAAAAACCTGCTGGATATCCTCACCAACAAAATTCTCCCCGGGGCCCAGCAGATGCTCACCACCATCACCGGCGGCCTTATCTCCGGCATCTGGGGCCTGGTGAGCTTCGCCATGGACTTTCTGGTGGGCATCATTGTATCTGTGTACATGCTGGCCATGAAGGAGCAGAGCCTGGCCCGCTGCTGCAAGCTGCTGTACGGCGTGTGCAAGGAGGACCACGCCCGCTGGATCGCCCGGGCTGTCCGCCGGGCCGACGGCATTTTCAGCGGCTTCGTCCGGGGCAAGCTGCTGGACTCTCTCATCATCGGCATTTTGTGTCTCATTGGCTGCACTCTGCTGAAAATGCCCTATGCCCCCCTGGTCAGTCTCATCGTGGGCGTCACCAACGTGATCCCCTTCTTCGGCCCCTTTATGGGCGCGGTGCCCAGCGCCTTCCTGATCCTGCTGGTCAGCCCCAAAAAGTGCCTGTTTTTCGTGATTTTCGTTATCGCCCTCCAGCAGTTTGATGGCAACATCCTGGGTCCGAAGATCCTGGGCAACGCCACGGGCATCTCCAGCTTCTGGGTGGTGGTGGCCATTCTGGTGGGCGGCGGCTTCGGCGGCGTCCTGGGCATGTTCCTGGGCGTGCCGGTGTTTGCCTGCATCCAGGTGCTGGTGAAACACCTGGTGGATCAGCGTCTGCGCCGCCGCAATATGCCCACGGAGGCTTATCACTATGTGGACCGCGATCAGCCCCCAAAGCCTCCGGCCCCATCGGCGTGAAGTGGAAGCGTATCTGAGCACAGGGTATGAATAACGCAAAAAAGAGAAGGCCCCGGCCTTCTCTTTTTTGCGCTATTTTTCTTTCTGCCGCCGCTGCAGCAGGCCGTCGCTGATGCGGTACACCACATCGGCCCGGTCCATTACCGTCAGATCGTGGGTCACCACGATGACGCAGCGGTTTTCCTCGTGGGCCAGCCGCAGCAGCAGATCAATGATGTTGTCGCTGTTTTCGCTGTCCAGGTTGCCGGTGGGCTCGTCCGCCAGCAGCAGCCGCCGGTCCATGGTCAGGCCCCGGGCGATGGCCACACGCTGCTGCTCACCGCCGCTGATGTGGGTGGGATACCGGTCCAGCAGCTCGTCCGGCAGGGACACCCGCCGGGCCAGCTCCCGGGCCTGGCGCTCCGCCTCCTGGGCCTCCACGCGGCACAGCTCCATGGGGTACTCGATGTTCTCCAGGGCCGTCAGCAGCGGGAACAGGGCGAAATCCTGATAGATCACCGCAGCTTCCGGCGGCGGTACTCGTCCAGGTCCATGTCGCCGGTGGGGGTGCCCTCAAACAGCACCTGGCCGCTGTCCGGCAGGTCCAGCCCCGCCATCAGGCTCAGCAGCGTGCTCTTGCCCGCGCCGGATTTGCCCACCAGGGCGTACAGCGTGCCGCATTCAAAGGTGCAGTTCATGCCCCGCAGCACCGGCTTTTCCGCACTGTAGCTATAGCAGACATCTTTCAGTTCCAGAATGGACATATCATTCAACCTCCCTGCGGTTTTTCAGAATATGGCGGCTGTTGGCCCTGCGCAGAGCCACATGGGCTCCCAGCAGCCACAGCACGGCGAAGGCGGCAGTAAGGCCCAGGCCCAGGGCGGTGCCCCAGCCCAGAGCCAGGCACAGGCCCGCCCCCAGCACGGCCCCAGGCCGCCAGCATCAGCTGCTCCCAATACAGGCTCCAATAGGCGGTGCGGCTGTCCGCACCTACGCTGCGCATGGTGCGCAGCTCCTTCCGCCGGGACTGCACCTGTAGGAACGCGATCAGGTATGCCAGGCCCAGGGCGATGGCGTACACCACCGGGAACAGGTGCTGCATGTACCACAGGCGCTGGGCGGCGGCCCGCTCTGTGTTCAGGTATGCCGCGTCGTTGATGATGACGAAGTTCCGGACGGCCCGGAGCTTGCCCACGGCGGACAGCTCCATGTCGTACAGAGCCTGCTTCACCGCCGTCAGATCTGTGCAGTCAGCGATTTTAAACGTGGCGCCGCTGATGGACTTGGCCAGGTAGACGCCGCCCAGGGTGCAGAGCTCCAGATCCTCGTCGTATACGTAGGGGTAGCGTAGCATGCTCAGGTTCGTGTAGATATTGTTGGCCCGGCCCATCTGGCATAAGCGCCCACCACACGGAGCTTATCTGGCTTCTGCTGTAGCTGTAAGCGCTCGAGCACCGAACCTCCAGCCAGATCCAGTCGCCCAGCCGGATGCCGTACTGGTCCATCATGTCCGTAGAGATGACGCACCGATTCTCTGCCGTTTCCGGGTCCAACGACGCATCCCAATCCATCTGGAAGCAGCTGGAATCGTAACCCTCCAGCCACTGGGTCTCGATGGACGTGCTGTACATAAACTCCGGCGCACCCTCCAGCCGGTCGATAAACACCAGGTCCGGCCCGGAGGACAGATTCGCCATATACCGTTCGCTCTCAAAGGTGGTGGTGGGCTGGAGCGGCAGGCCGGGTCCGGCCACCAGCTCGCTGCCCCGGTACACTCCCGCGAAGTAGTAGGCGTAGCGTCAGCCTTGTCAGCTCACTGACGCCGGGCAGCTGGCCGATCTGGTCCAGCACCCGCTCATCCAGCACCAGATCGGTGGTATACTTGCCGCTGATGTCCGTCATATTGCCCCGGACAGAGCTGTTTGCCCGCAGGTCCCGCAGCTGTCCGTCATAGCGGATAACGATACCCGACAGCTGGCAGAACAGGACGGCCGCGCACACGCCTGCCAGCACCGGCACCAGGGAGCGGAAGCCGCCCCGCAGCACCGACAGCCGCGCATAGGTCCGGGGACCGCCCCGCAGGGACGGGACGGCGTACCCTGGGCGGCGCGGCTCTCCCGGCGGCGCTTTTTGTGCCGCCGCTCCAGGCTGACCACACTGAACACCAGGCAGGACAGAAGCGCCAGCGCCAGTCCCCAGGGCGATGACGGCCAGAGCTCCCCAGCCGGGGGCCGCCAGATACTCTGTGGCGGAGCGATGCATGGCCAGGGCGGTGTTGCTGTAATACAGGTCCAGGGACGTGGCGCCGTCCAGCACCACCTCCAGCAGCTTCAGCACCCCCAGGCACACGAAGCGGCTGAGGATTAGGCCCAGTCCCGCCGCCGGCAGGGCCACGGTCCCGGCGCAGAACAGGAAATAGGTATGTACGTTCCGCCGGGCAGCGCCCACCCGGATCATGGTGCGGCCAATGCCCCGCTGACGGAACACCAGCAGATAGCCGAACAGCACCAGAAAGCCCAGTCCCGCCGCCAGACACACGCCCGCGATGATCTGCACCAGCCGCAGCATGTCCTCCAGCGCCTGGGACACGGCGGCATAGCCCTGGTCATACACGGTGACGCGGATGGAGGACGGCAGATCCTTTTCCAGACGCTCGATGTACTCCTGGGCCAGGTCGTTTTTCAGCTGCAGCTGCCCCAGCGTGAAGGAGCAGTGGTTCTGCTGCATATCGATATCGTTCCGGACGGGGATATAGACCGTGGTCTCGTATTCTTCATTGGCGGAGAAAATACCGCTGACGGTATAGGTATCCTCCGCGTCGAAGCCCTCCCCGGCCCAATAGCTGTAGGGGATCAGGGTATTCTTCCGCACCGCCAGGGACAGGGGCAGACTGTCCCCCACGGACAGGCCCAGATCCTTGGCCACCGCCTGAGAGATCAGGCAGCCCTTGCCGCCTGCGGTATAGTATGCGCCCTCTGCCAGGGTCAGATCCCCCTGCTGAAAGGGCAGCAGGTCCGCCGGCCGGTCCGTGGCCTGCACCGTCAGGGAGTGGGTCGTGACCTGATAGGTCTGGGCCACCTTTTCGATGCCCGTGGAGCCGTCCAGCCTGGGCGGCGTGCCGTCGGGCTGGGTGACGTCCAGCACATCGGTGACGCCGGTGTCTACCCCGTCCAGCTCATACTGCCCCATGGACAGCTGCATGTATGATGCACCCATCAGGCTGGACTCGGCATAGGAGCCGTGGAGCAGATAGTAGTGCCCGGGGATCCAGATGCTGTCTGCCGGAGGCACATAGTCCTGGCCGGGATCTATGCTGGTCTCCCCCGGGATCTCCAGCAGTACCGGCGAGCCGTCCACCATGCGCTGGCCGGTATACAGCATGCGGCTGATGATGGCGTCATAGAGCGGAAGCACCCGGTCATAAGCGGGACGAGGAGTTTCCTCCACTATGTTCCCGTTTTCATCGATGGTCCAGCCGGAGCCATCCTCCGCCGGGACGTGAAGTGTGGCCAGCTCCCGCACCTTCACCATGGCTACAAACCGGTCCTTCAGCAGGAGACGGTTGGTCAGCATGCCCATGTCCGGAGTATAGCCCAGGGCCATGCGGGTGGCTCCCAGGCCACCAGGGCCGGATCCTCCCGGTCCAGCTTTTCCTCAAATTCCGCCAGGACCTCCCCGGCGTCCGCCACCACCTTGGTGGTGCTGGGATAGCCCGGGCCCAGATACTCCACCAGCCCAATGGTGGAGTAATTCTCCCGGCACTGGCGCAGGGTGCGCTGCAGGGCGAAGCTCAGCCCCAGGGATGTGCCCAGCAGCGTCACCAGCAGCGTCATCAGCAGCAGAAATGCCACCGACCGTTTGGGGGTCCGCAGGGCGTTTCTGATACCGTGTCTGGCAAACATATGTCCTTCCCTCCTTCGCTCTCTATGAATTCAGTCTATACGGATGCTCCAGGATATGGCGTTTCTGCCGGAGTTGTCCGGCGCATCGTCCAGCAGCAGGGACTGGCCCACCCGCCGGAAGGTGGAGCTTTGACTCCCGTCGGCGCTGAGCACCGTCACGGAGGCCAGCGTATAGGCTCATACGGGTTGTCCAGGGCTACCAGTCATCGTAAGCCGGGTCTATGGGCGGGACAGACGTTGAACTTACCGCCCGGAACCGCAGGTGAGGAACGTCCATCTCCTGATAGATGTCCCCCTCCTGGGGGTAGAAAACCTCCATATTGGCGATGTTCATACTGTATCTGGACAGAATTCTTTCCTTTTCCCAGTCCGTCATGCCGTCCAGCAGCTGCACCTGATAGCTGATCTGGCTGGTGGCCGGCTCCATAGAGGTGCTGATGATGACCACCGGATTGTCCACGCTGCGGCCCTGCTGCGCTTCCTTCTTCTGGATCCGCTGAAAATAATCCACATAATCGTTGTTATGCGTCCGGGCCTTTTCCGCCGGAGCGTTCTCCGCGGTCTTGGGCTCCGTGAGGAACGTCACCGCCAGGGCGGCGCACAGCAGAACCGCCGCAGCCGACAGCCACACCGCCGGACGGCGATAGCGAAGCACCGACTTCACCCGGGTCCGCACGCCTACCTCGCCAAAGGCCAGGGGGCACAGCACCAGTCTGCGCCGCCGGTTCAGGCTGCATTGCAGCAGGGCCTGGGAATAGGCGGCCCGGTCCTCCCGGGTCATATCCCGCACCACCCGCTCGTCGCAGGCCAGCTCGATATCCCGGCACAGCAGCACATACGCTGCCCACAGCAGGGGGTTGAACCAGTACACGGCGATGAGCACATGGGCCAGGGGCTTCCACCAGTGGTCACGGCGCTTCAGATGGGCCCGTTCATGGCGCAGGACGCTCTCCAGCGTGGCGCCCGTCAGACCCGAAGGCAGGTAAATGCGGGGATGCAGGACCCCCAGGATAAAGGGCGAGGCGATATCGTCGCAGATATACACCCCCTTGGCAACGTTGACGGACGCCGCCACCTGCCGCCGCAGCCGCAGCAGCTGAAAGCCGCCCATCCCAGCAGCACTGCCATTCCCGCCAGCCAGACATAAGCCAGGGGCATCAGGGACACTCCGGGCCGGTCCGCTTCACCCGTTCGGAAAGCGTAGACATCCTGCACTCCGGTTTCCATCAGGATGATGACCGGCTCCCGGTCCAGGCCGGTCAGCTGGTCGCCGTACCGGACCAGTTCCCCGCTCTGAGGCCGGAGACTCAGTCCGCTCTCCGGCAGCACCGGGCACAAAAGGCATGCCGCCACCAGGCCCCACAGCAGGCAATGGGCCCATTTGGGCATGCGCCGCCGCGTCAGGGCCGAACGGCCAGTATCGCCAGCACCAGCACCCCGGCGGTGACGCTCATTCCCGCCAGCTTCAGGAAGATCCGGCAGAGCACGGGTCATTCCCCCTTCCGGAATTTGCTGATCATCTCCTGGATCTCCTCCGCCTCCTGGGCGGACAGGGGCTTCTGTGCGGTAAAGGCCGCCACAAAGGCAGGCAGGGAGCCGTGGAACGCATTGTCCACAAACTGCTCGCTGCGGCGGGAGGCAAACTCCTCCCGGCTCATCACCGAGGACACCACCCCGTTCACATTCTGAAACAGCCCCTTTTCACACAGCTTGCGCAGCACCGTATAGGTGGTGGGCTTTTTCCACTGGAAAACCTGCTCGCACAGCTTCACCAGCTGGCCCGAGGGAATGGGCTCGTTGTCCCACACCAGGTTGGCAAACCGCTCCTGCACCTCACCGATCTCCATCTCACGAACACGCATAAAATGACCCTCCTTGAAAAGTTTATGCTTGTAAACTTATATCAGTTTATCATACGTCGCCGGCTTTGTCAAGTTAAAGCAAGAGAAATTCGATCTGCACCATTTGTTTTCACTGGAAGGACAAATGTTGCGCATCTGTCCTTCGTATGGAAAATTTGTGCAATTTCCCTTGCCGCTTTTGCAGCTTGCAGGCATGGGTGTGTCCCGGATTTTTGTAAACCAGGCTGCAAGTTCTACTTTGACGAAACATTTTGCAAGCCCGCCCCCCACAGGCTCCATTTTTACCAAATGATTCGGTGTTTTCATGGGCTTAATGGAGAAAATGCCGCCCCAGGCGGCTTTTTGCGGAAAACCGATTCACAACCCCGGGCCGGTGTGCTACATTTATCCTGGACCAAACAAAGAAGGACTCTGCGCCCGGCGCGGAGGCAATATGTAGGAGGTAAATCCATTATGATCCAGCTCACCGACCACGGCATGTACCTGGTAAACGGCGTTCCCCAGGAAACTGCGGCCACGGCCCAGGAGGAAGCCCGCCGCCGGACCATGGCCTGGCAGATCCTGCAGGCTCACAACGTGTCCCCGGACCCATGCAGCTGCGCATCCGCTTCGACGCCATGGTGTCCACGA
>ENA-OQEN01000484-OQEN01000484.1-human-gut-metagenome-genome-assembly--contig:-NODE-484-length-17361-cov-2.052687_pt1 | contig 17361 bp, 24 predicted proteins | sample MGYA00242791_ERZ504627 | MGnify/ENA primary metagenome ERZ504627 (study PRJEB26092, sample SAMD00036316) | human gut metagenome | host: Homo sapiens | study: EMG produced TPA metagenomics assembly of... | reverse complement strand
AAAGCGTCACGCCGCTCATGCCTCCATAGGAAAGGGTGCCGATGGTCATCTGCATCGTATAGCGCTCGTCCGTGATCTGATAAAAATCCCACTCCTTAATCCTCAGTGGATTTGCCTTAATATCGCTGCGCACATAGTCATACAGATTATGCACACAATAACCCGGCTCCGCAACGTTTCCCTGCGCATCCAAAAGGCGCGTCCGCTTGGTGATCTGATTCTGCATCAAAATCTCTCCTCTCTGCATTGGTTTTCACGACAATTTTTATTATAACATAGAGATTTTTTTATGCAAGAGTACAGATCCTGTTTTTAAGCCTGTTCATAAAAATGGTTGCATACATAGATTTCTTCATCAGGTTGACTCTCCAGGCAACAAAAATCAGATCTTTTCAACAAGCGGATCGAGGCAAAATTGCGCCTATCTACAGAGGCGTGCAATGCTTTATATTCCATTCCGTAAAAGCATAGCGCTTGACAAGGTTGACCGCCTCAAAGGCATAGCCGTTGCCCCAGTAAGCAGGATGCAGCAGATATCCGAGAAAAACATTGCCGTCATTTCGATAAAGATAGATGCCTCCGATCAACGCGCCGTCACCTGTTAGGGCAATCCCCCATCGGATAAACCCGCCTTTTTGCCGCTCCATTTCCCAGCCCCGGATGATTTCCGGCCATTCCTCCAGCCGAAAGGCTCTCCCCTGCGTATACCTGTGTACCTCAGGGCACTGATAACAGCGGTGCATCGCCTCCACATCCGCAGGGCTGTCCGCCTCTACCCTGCGTAGAGAAATCCGTGGGCCCGCCAAGGTTGGAAAATCCATTTCCATGGTTTATTCTGCCTCCCTTATTTCCTCCTATCCTATAGCAAAAACGGAAAAAGAACAACAGCGCCATTTCTTCTGCTTTATGCAGAAGAAATGGCGCCCGGAACAATTGCTTATCACACGTAAAGGTTACGGATTAATACATTCCGCCGCCCTGTGCCGCCATTGCCGCATTTGCAGCAGCGTCCGCAGCCGGATCAGGCTTATCGGTGACAAGGGATTCCGTGGTGAGAACCATCGCCGCAACGGAAGAAGCGTTCTGGATCGCAGAACGGGTTACCTTCGTCGGATCAAGGATACCGGCTTCGAACATATCGACATACTGCTCGGTCGCAAAGTTGAAGCCATAGCCCGTCTTATCGGATTTCTTAATCTGATCGACGATCACAGAGCCTCCAGGCCGGCGTTTGCAGCAATCTGGCGCACCGGCTCTTCCAGCGTTTTCAGCACAATCTTCACGCCGGTTTTCTCATCGGCGTCATCCGTCGCAAGAAGCTTCTCAACTGTGGGGATCGCGTTGATCAGCGCAACACCGCCGCCGGCTACAACGCCTTCTTCCACAGCAGCCTTGGTCGCAGCAAGCGCATCCTCGATGCGGAGCTTCTTCTCCTTCATCTCGGTTTCAGTAGCGGCGCCAACATGGATGACCGCAACGCCACCGGAGAGCTTTGCAAGGCGCTCTTGCAGCTTCTCACGGTCAAAATCGGACGTGGTCTCTTCGATCTGAACCTTGATCTGGTGGATGCGGCTCTTAATCGCATCTGCATCGCCCGCGCATCCACGATGATGGTGTTCTCCTTGGAAACCTTGACCTGACGCGCACGGCCGAGCTGCGTCATCTGCGTATCCTTAAGCTCGAGGCCGAGATCAGCAGTGATGACTTCGCCACCCGTCAAGATCGCAATATCTTGCAGCATTTCCTTGCGCCTGTCGCCAAAGCCGGGCGCTTGACGGCAACACAAGTGAAGGTGCCGCGCATCTTATTGACCAGAAGGGTTGCAAGCGCTTCGCCTTCGATATCTTCAGCGATAATCACCAGCTTCTTGCCGGATTGCAGCACCTGCTCCAGCAGCGGCAGAATCTCCTGGATGTTGGAAATCTTCTTATCCGTAATCAGCAGGTAAGCGTCATCGATAACTGCTTCCATCTTATCGGTATCTGTGCACATATAAGGGGAAACATAGCCGCGGTCGAACTGCATGCCTTCCACACGTCGCAGTCTGTCTCAGCGGTCTTGGACTCTTCAACGGTAATCACGCCATCCGCAGAAACTTCTCCATCGCTTCAGCGATCAGCTTGCCGATCGTCTCGTCGCCGGAAGAAACCGTAGCCACACGAGCGATATCATCGGAATTTGCAACCTGCTTGGAATTGGCCTTTACTGCGTCCACAGCAGCGTTAACCGCCTTCTGGATGCCCTTCTTGACCACCATCGGATTGGCGCCGGCTGCAACATTCTTCATGCCCTCGCGAACAAACGCCTGTGCGAGCAGCGTAGCAGTGGTGGTGCCGTCGCCCGCAACGTCGTTTGTCTTGGTGGCGACTTCCTTGACAAGCTGTGCGCCCATATTCTCAAAGGGATCTTCCAGCTCGATTTCCTTTGCAATCGTCACGCCGTCGTTGGTGATGAGCGGCGCGCCGTATTTCTTATCCAGGACGACGTTGCGGCCTTTCGGGCCAAGGGTGATTTTACGGTATCGCTCAGCTTATCAATACCGGCCTGCAGGGCCTTGCGAGCCTCTTCGCCGTAGATGATCTGTTTAGACATAATCGATTACCTCCAACAATATTGATGAGTAAATACGGAATTCTTATTCGACAATTGCAAGGATATCGCTTTGACGGACGATGGTGTATTCCTCTTTATCAAGCTTGACCTCTGTGCCGGAATACTTGCTGGTGATAACCTTATCGCCCGGCTTTACGTACATTTCAACTTCCTTGCCATCCACAAGCCCACCGGGGCCGACCGCAATAACCTCCGCGATCTGCGGTTTCTCCTGAGCGGACGCTGCGAGGATGAGGCCGCTCTTCGTAGTCTCTTCTACCTCGACGAGTTTCACAACGACGCGGTCTGAAAGCGGTTTGATTGTCATATAGACTCCTCCTATAAATAAAATTTACTCATTTGGTTAGCACTCAAACTTCCTGAGTGCTAAGACATATTTTAGCCACTTCCACTGGAAAAATCAAGGCTTAATTTTAAAGTTTACAATTACGTCATAATCTATCTGAAAAAGCGTTTCATATGCCTTTGACAGGGGCTAATTCTTCGAAAAATCCACAGTTCCATCCGGAAAAGAGCGGCCCTGTATAACAATTTCGTCACAATTCAGGCGCATGTATTGTTTTTATTTCAATGTATTGTAAAATAAGCTGATTTTAATCATTGCAATGACCGTACAATAATGATAAAGCGTGTGGCCAGGCCCAATTAAAAGGTTTGGCTGTTTATAAGGAGAATGGGTGTGAACAAGCAAACCAGCAGGGCCTCCTGCCTGCCAAGCGATCGGATTTCCTGGCGAATGGCTCTGATTACCCTTCTTTGCGCGGCTTTTTTGCCTGAATATATCGCCCCGGTTTTCACTCTGTCCACCTTTTTGGTGTTTAAGCGATATTTCAGCCAAACAAAGCAAAAAGCCCGCATCGGCACAGTGGGCAAGGTGTTTCTCGTCTATATGTGCTATATGATGATTTCTTTTCTTTGGTCAGACACCAAAATTTTTTCAATCCTCGTTCCACTGTTATGGATGGGGATGTTCCTTGGAGATATCTTTCTCTCCAACCTGATTGACCGGCGGGAGCGGCTACGCCAAGCGATGTTTTTCCTAACGATAGGCGCGGCGGCGGTGAGCGTTGTCGCTCTGCTTCAGATGCTGTGCATCAAGCTTAAGATTCCGTTTCCGATTCCATTCTGGAAAGACGTCGATCACTTTATCTTTAAATTCTTGCCCTTTTCTATCGTAACCGATTTCGTTTCCACACGGGCGAGCGCCACATTTGATAATCCGTTGATCCTGGCAGCCTATCTGATTATTATTTTACCGGTTTCAATCTACAGCCTATTTGAGCTCAAGGAGAAATGGCAGCGAATCACGGCAGGCGTTTGCGTTCTTCTAATTTTTGGCGGGATTGCTGCCACCTATTCGCGCGGCGCATATTTAGCCGTGATCGTCATGCTGGTTGTGCTGATGTTTTTGGGGAAAAGCAGGCAGTGGGCATTGCCGCCTTATTCGCCGGCATCCTCCTCATTCTGCCGCAAAGCGTATATCAGCGTTTGTTTGCCATTTTGCAGCTTGATGTTTCTACCGTTACTAGGTTGGCTATTTGGGGCGGATGTTTAAAGGTTTTCACGGAAAACCCCCTGTTCGGCGTAGGCGCAGGCACAGAAAATGTGACCAATTTGCTGCAAAATCGCTTTGGAATCAATCAGCCGCATGCCCACAGCCTGTATTTCGAATTGCTCGTTGAGGGCGGCCTTATCAGCATTTTGTTTTTTGTCGCCGTGCTGAGCCTGCTGGTTTACGATTTGTTTTACCTACTGCGAAGCGGTCGGAAATGGCGGAGGATGGGCGTTGCCTACCTTGCTCCCTGGCGGGATTTCTCGTATTTTCCGTATTTGAGTTTTCGCTCCAAACGCCGAAAGAACTGCAATATTTTATGCTGTTCCTAGGGTTGGTTGAAGCATCAAAACGGCTTTGCCAAAAATCTATGGCAGAGCAGAACATACCGCCTAAGCCTTTGGAAGAAACGCCGCCTGCCGTTAAAGAAGAATCCCCTGCATCGTCAGGATCTATTTGACAGAAACTATAGTGTAGTCATTTTCGCAATGAATCCGCTGTGGTTGCTATAAATCACACCGGGCCCGGCCATCCACGCGGGGTATCGCTTGAAACGCGTTGGATGTAAAATCGGGCTCGGTTATTTTTCAGAAAACGAGGAAAAAACAATGCAAAAAATCCAATTCTCTGACATGGAGCTATCCAATGAAATGCAACGGGCCGTGGAGGAGATGGGCTTCGAAGAGCCCACTAGTATCCAGGCGGCAAGTATTCCAATGATTCTTTCCGGCAGGGATGTCATTGGTCATTCGCAAACGGGCACAGGAAAAACAGCTGCGTTCAGCATCCCGGCTATTGAAAAAATCAACCCGGCCGGCGGGCGTAAAACCCAAGTGCTGATCCTTTGCCCAACGCGCGAGCTCGCTGTGCAGGCGTGCGACGAAATCCGAAAATTTGCAAAATACAAGCCATTTTTAAAGGTGGTGCCGATCTACGGCGGCCAACCGATCGAGAGGCAGTTCACCGCCCTGCGCGGCGGCGCGCAGATCGTGGTGGGCACGCCGGGGCGCGTGATGGACCATATGCGGCGCGGCACGCTAAAGCTTGACACCCTGCACATGATCATCCTCGACGAGGCGGACGAAATGCTCAGCATGGGCTTCCGGGAGGATATTGAAACGATCCTGAAGGATGTGCGCAGGAGCGGCAGACCATCCTCTTTTCCGCCACGATGTCGCCTGAGATCATGCGGATCACAAAGCAATATCAAACCGACCCGGAGCTCATTAGAATCACGCGGGAACAGCTGACGGTGCCCAACATCGAGCAAACCTACTATGAAGTGCCCGTCGGCAAAAAAACAGAGGTGCTCAGCCGCCTGCTGGATGTTTACAACCCCAGCCGCTCTATCGTATTTTGCAACACGAAAAAGCAGGTGGACGAGCTTGTGGAAGAGCTTCATGCGCGCGGATATCAAGCGCGCGCCTACACGGCGATATGAAGCAGGGCGAGCGCACACAAATTATGAACGGCTTCCGCAGAGGCTCCATCGACATCCTGGTGGCAACGGATGTGGCGGCGCGCGGTATTGACGTGGAGGATATCGCGGCGGTATTTAACTATGATATTCCGCAGGATGTGGAGTATTACGTCCACCGGATCGGCCGGACGGGCCGCATCGGCAAAGAGGGCCGTGCCTTTACCTTTGTGACAGGCCGCAGGCAGATTTATGAGCTGCGCGATATTGAGCGCTTTACCAAATCGAAAATCACGCTCAAGGCTGTTCCCTCCAGCAGCGAGGTGAATGAAACAAACGAGCGTAAATTCCTCGATCGTGTACGCGTTGTGTTGGAGGAAGGCGGCCTGGAGGAATACACGCCTTATACCGACGCTTTGCTGGAGGATTATGCATCCCTTGATATTTCAGCCGCTCTGATTAAAATGCTCCTGAAAAAAGAGCAGCGGGGCCGCAGGCCGAGCCGTGCGGATGACGAGCTGTTTGCTGCCGAGAGCAGGCGCAACCGAATGGAGCGAGACCCGCGCCGCCGAGAGCGCGGCGGCAATATGCGCCCCAACGCGGCACGCCGTTCCTCCTCCCCCCGCCGGGATGATGCAAATATGGAGAAGATCAGCATCAACCTCGGGCGGAAGCACCACGTCAGCGCCAGCCATATTCTCGGCGCTGTTGCAGGCGAAAGCGGCCTGCCGGGCAAGAGCTTCGGCAGGATAGAAATCCTAGATAACTGCACGCTGGTCAGCGTGCGCGCGAGCATGTAAAGCTTGTGATAGACCGCATGAAGGGTTGTAAAATTATGGGCTATCAAACCGTCACCCGCAAATTGACCTGATTGGATGGAGCGCGTTTCAAGCGTTATCATAAATCATCAAAGGAGGCCTTCTCATGGAACCTTACAAACAGGAATTTATTGAATTCATGGTAGACAGCGGCGTGCTAAAATTCGGCGAATTCACGCTAAAAAGCGGCCGCAAATCCCCTTTCTTCATGACGCGGGCGCCTATGTGACGGGTGCTCAGCTGCGCAGGCTAGGCGAATACTACGCGAAAGCAATTCACGAAAATTTTGGGGACGATTTCGATGTGCTGTTCGGCCCGGCCTACAAGGGCATTCCCCTGAGCGTGGCCACGACCATCGCCTACAGCGCGCTTTACGGCAAGGAGATCCGTTACTGCTCCAACCGCAAGGAAGTGAAGGATCACGGCGATGTAGGCATTCTCTTGGGCAGCAAGCTCAAGGATGGCGACCGCGTTGTCATCATTGAGGACGTTACCACCTCCGGCAAATCGATTGAAGAAACATTCCCAATCCTGATGGAGCAGGCAAAGGTAGAGTCAAAGGCCTGATGGTTTCCCTTAACCGCATGGAAAAAGGCTTGGGCGGCAAGGTGAGCGCACTCGCGGAGATCAAAGAGAAATATGGATTTCAAGCGCGTGCGATTGTAACCATGGCCGATGTGATTGAGCATCTTTATAACCGGCCATATCAAGGGAAGATCTATATTGACGATCGTCTAAAGGCCGCAATCGACGCCTATTATCAGCAATATGGCGCTTGACCGTAAAAGCCCAAGCAAGCAGGAAACAACGCCCGCCGCAAATGAAACGAATCATTTGCAGCGGGCGTTATCATTGCCGGTCATTCAGCATTTTAAAATGATTCCGCAGCCGATGCGCTCGCCGCTGTCTCCCGCAGGTTGGGAGCGGTAATCATCCGGCATTTGATGGATGATTATCGAACGGCCAATCACATCGCACGGGCGAAATCGATCTGTATAGACCGTCATATAAGCATAACCGTGGTTGGATAAAAGAACAGGCAGATCTCCCGCATGGAATGGATGCGGCTGGTTCGTCGGGTTAAAATGGCCGCCTGCACAGGTGAAGTCCTTCTCACAGCAGCCCTGCTCATGGATATGGAGGCCAAAAAACGGGCCGGTATCCTCCGCCGGCAGATTCACCACCTCCGCTTTCACCAGTGTTCCGCGCGCCCAAGGATAAAAGCTGACGAAACCACGAAGGCACGGTGCATATGTACCGCCGTGGACCGCGGCCCGCGCATATGGGCATGTGCGCAGGATTTCGGACATGCTTTGACCCTGTACCATCATATGGATAGGAACCACCCCTTTCTGTTTGATAGCCTTTTCAGGCTTATTCTATGTTTGAAGGGGGGATTTGGTTCAAAAATGTAAGCCCTCGTGTCAAATAATAACCTAAAAAGCCCGCCACAGCTTGCTTCGCTGCGGCGAGCTTTGGGCAGCCTGTATCAAACGCCTGGAATTACAATTCCATACTTTTCGAGGTTGGCATCATGTTCGGCCTGCGTCTTGGCGTAATAGATCGTGCTACCTTTCGAGCAAAAATAGAGCATATCTTTATACTCCGCCTCTGTGGAAGGGTTAATAGCCGCATTAATAGAGGAGCGGCCAGGATTACAGATAGGCCCGGCGGGAAGCCCCTTACATGCGCTGTTATAGGTATTGTATGCATTGCAATAGGCAGTATAGCTGCTGTTCAGATTTTTATATTTTCCCACATTATCGCGGATATAAGAACGGAGATATACGGGCGTTGCATCTACCTGAAGCTTCATGCCCTGTGCAAGGCGGTTATGAAGCACAGCGGAAACGCGCTTTTTATCCGTATTCGTTTTCGCTTCTTTTTCAATGATAGAAGCGAGCGTTAAAATTTCATCCATATTTTTCAAATTCTTTGCGCTAGATGGATAATTTGCCAATACCGATTTACTGCCACGCAGGAATTTCCCCACCGCATCCTGCGGCTTCATATTCTTATAAAACTCATAAGTATCCGGGAACAGATATCCTTCCAGCTTAAAGGCGCGGTATTGCTTTTTGGGCATGCTCCCTACCAGCGGATAATAAGAAAAGTCATAGGTCTGCGCCGTATTGATAAAATCCGTTGCGCTGCATACGCCGTTCGCCTCCAGCTTTTTTGCAATTTGGATAATATTATACCCCTCTGGGATGGTGACCTTCACCGTACGGGATTCTGGTTCCTTCGCGACTGTCGTCTTATTGTTTTGCTGTGTTGCCTTGTTGGATGCAGTGCTGCCCGGTTTCCCCTGCGTAGCAGACACATTGGGCAAGGTATCAGGCGTGTCCCCGCCTCCGCCAACAGGCTGCACATCGGATTCCTCATCCGGCGGCAAAACAGGCTCTAAGGGTGTGGAATTGCCAGTGGAAAAGCTATCTACTTCTCCCGATGCGGTTTGGCCAGGCGCCAAAGAGTTTTCCTCCCCTGCATCGTCTTTCCCGCAGGCAGAGATAGCCACACAAAGAACGAAAGCCATAAAAACTGCTATCAATCGCAAAAACCAGCTTTTCATATCAATATCCCCCTTTTGACTGAATAATTTTTATTATACGACAATGAGATACAAAATGCAACCGATGGAGAACGACGCTCCTTTTTATGGATAGACACAGAAATCGCCGGCGGTCAACCGGCGATTTTTTCTGAAAATGAGGGGGAAAGAAAGGAGAAAAAATGAAGAAGCAATCTATATAGGAACCTCTTGCGAGGGGATTGTAGGTTGTCTGTCCTCCCCTGCCGGAGGGTTCTGTTCCGGCAGCGGGGACAGTGTGTGAAAAGAGAGGAAATGCATGAAAAAGAGAAACAAAAAAGCTTACCTATCTGTTTGATATGTGTGGGAAAAAAGCAGTTGACCGGCTGGAGCTTTTACATTCTATCATCCCCTTTCGTTTATCTTGGCTTTAGTATAGAATGCAAATATTGCAAGTGTGTGACGCAGAAAATAAGAATATGCGAAATCAATATGAACGTTTCGTAAGGAAAATTTGACCTTATTGTGCACAGGGCTGGCAGACGGGACAAAAATAAATATTCCCGCCCAGATACGCTTGCCGTTTCAGCGGCCCGCCGCAGGCCGAGCAGGGCATAGCAAGCGTGTTTTTGGAAAGAATGACCCGATACTGCCCGCTATGACCGTATAGATCCCGTTCGTATCCCTCCCGCCGCCTGCCCGCATGGCGCAAAGCGTTTCTTTCACGCTGTGGTAAAGCCTGTCCAGCTCCGCATCACACAACAGGAATACTTTCGATTTCGGATGAATTCGCGCCTGAAATAGGATATCCTGCAACACGCCGTTTCCAAGGCCTGGAATACGCTGCTCCGTTGCCAAAAAGGCTTTCACGCTCGCGGATGGTTTCAGCTCTGAAAGCAGGCTGCCAAAATAAGCGCAGTTAAACGCCTCCGCGTAGGGGGTCGGCTTTTGCCGGGCAATTTGGTAGTAGGGATTCTCCTGCTCTCCCTTCCGAAACGCAAGCATCGCGCCATACATCTGCACCGAGCAGACCAGCGAGGTGTGGTCTGAAAATTCGATCCGTAATTGATACTTCATGGGCAGTTTCGCCCTGGCCGGAAGCAGCCGGAAATTGACGCCGTCGCCAAATGTCATCCGCATATCTCCCAGCAAGAGTTCCACCATGCCGCCGACAGGGCGCGCCCCGCTGACCTCTAGCCCCTCCAACAGCAGCGGGTAAGTAGCAGGGTCGCCCTGATAAAATGTAAACTTATGGGGTGAATGATCCGCCTCCACCTTAAGAATCCGTTTTCCAGAGAGTGCTTCTCTCATTTGGCCTGCAATAACATGGCTTTCTGGAAGCTCGATCATATGTTTCTGCCCCTTTCTATACAACTTCTGTTGTTTTTATCATACCCTGCAAAAATGACAACAGTATGTCAACATATTAAAAAGGGGCTGTTGCAACATGTAAAGCATTTTGCAACAGCCTCTTTCTTACCACTGGTGAATGATCGATGGATGGGCAAACAAGCGATCCATAGATCGCATAAAGGCACCAACGCTTCAAAATCAACGGCACGATGGTCAAACGCCAAGCACAAGGGCATCACCTGACGAATTCCAATCTGCTTCACACCGTTTTGATCGGTATAAACGCCAGGTTTTTCCTGCAAAGCTCCGACTGCCACCGCAAAAATCTGCGGTGGGACAATCTCCAACAATGCGGTTGCACCGTGCTGCTCCCTGTAAATGCTTCCGATATTGGATACCGTAACGCTCCCCTGCTCCAAATCCGCTTTTGTCAGGCGGTCGCTCGCCGGTATTTTGCGGTAGGCTTTTTTTGCCTTCCCGGAAAGCGTTTTCACCCGGTGCTTCCCCACCTTGGAGCCGAACAGGCGGCGCAGCACGCGCACGAGGTGCAGCCGCTTGAGATGGCCCATCGTTTCGGCGAAAGCTACCTCATACATTGCCTCATTGAAATCCGTTTTTTTCATTTTGCGGCCAATCTCCTCAATATAGGCCGCAAGCTCATCGAGCGATTTCGAACCGACATCCCGCAAATTGACTGTCATCATCTCGCCATTTGGCAGGCACCACGGAACGGAAATATCGATATGATCCAAAACCGTTACGCTACCACGAACAGTCCTTTCGCGGTAATCAATATGGGCATTAAGGGCCGGAGCGGCCTTCAGGCCCTCTGCAATGGCTTTCAGCATGATTGTATTCACTGTAATCTTATGCCTCCGGCTTGCATCGTGGCTGAGTGCGCGGTATTCCTGCATAAAATCCGTCACGTCCGGTTCATACATATAGGTTACGTGCGGAATAGTTTTCCAGGATTCGGAAGTCATATGGGAAACAATCTTTCTCTGCATACCAAAATGCATTATCCGGTCGTTTTCACGATCTGCCTTTTTTTCATGGGAAGCCACCAGGTTGTGATCCATCGGGAATTCCAGCACCATTGTATCTTGCATCATCAAACACTCCTTTATGCCTTTTCAAGCTGTACCGGCGATTTCTGCTTCGGCCTACGTGAATATTCATTCGTAATATCAAATTGTTTTTTGGGGGTGCTTTTCAAAAGTTTATTTTTTAAGATAAGCGTAGCGAAGCAACAACGTAGGAGTGAACTGTGTTCGCCCTTAGGCTAGGACAATCGCATGGTGAATCCATATGTATCTCCACAAAGATTAAAATCTGGCGAATGCAGTTCCTTTCTGCGATGCCTTTATTTGTAACGCAGTTTATAATACCATTTCATATAGTGATTGTAAATATAATATGCATTTTAAAAACCCATATCCTTGCGAGCTTATTTTTGAAATTTTTAGATACTTTTCATGCTGAGCGAAGTACATCACAAAACAAAAAGTTTCAAACACTTGCCGATTCAGCAGATCATCAATTTCTCCCTATACGCAAAGATAAGGCTGTTTTGTATTGGAGCAGCACACACGGCCTCCCATAGGCAAAAAGAAAAACTGCCCTGGCTGCGATTGCATGCCAGAACAGTTTATGCATCCAAATTTTTATTGTGCATGTCTGATTCAAATTATCTGCCGTATTTTCGCACCATCACCAACACTGCGATCGACAGAATGGCGAGCGTTGCAACTGCTCCGGCAGCAGCAGCGCTATTTCCCTTTTTCAGGCTCATGATTCAACCGGCTCCTTTCATTACATTCCGCATTCCTTTGTTTCCTAATTATATGCCTTTTTGCTCTTGCATGCAAACTATGGTTGCACACAGGAGGATTGATTGACGCGTTGGGAAAGCCACTGCGGCGCCTCTTTTTCTGGAAGAAACAAAACCGCATTTCCCATTTGATCTTCAAATTCTATGAGTATATAATAACCTTCCGTATCCAAAAATAATGCAGATAGGCATGTGCCATGATCTCTTCGATTTCCTTCTGATCCAGTATGACGCGGGAATGCCGGAATGCCGAAATCGCCGGGCCGTTACTGTAGAAGGATTCATAGCCGGACAAAAGGTTTTTCACCCACCGGCCATGAAATTCCTGGGCAGCGTATCGGATAGAAACATACGGAAACGTTCCACTCGACCCTAAATTTTGCGGAATCATACCATTGGCCTGGATCACCGATAGCTTGCGAATCTCCGGAATTTCCTCCAACAGGTCTGCCACGCCCTGCTGCCGCAGAAAATGAAGCGTATTTGTCATATCTTTGGTGATGGCAATACGGAAGGAACCATAGGAACCCGAAACCTGCCTAACCGGCTGTTTGGGGAAATCGGTTCTTGAATCTGACCGCGCAAACGCAACCGTACCCAGCTCCGGTGAAGAGGGATGATATCTCTCCCACGCAGTCTGTGCACAAAAATCATCGCTGATGCATTGCAGCAATTCCATACGCTGCTTTTTATTCAAATGCAGCACCTGCTCCTTTGCCATCCATTTACCGCTAATTCGTATCAAATCGGAAGCTTGCAGTTCACTTTTCCAGCTATTGAGCCGGTCGAACGCCTCCGGGTCCGGCGCGCCGGTCAGCACCTCCCGAACCATCGCATGGTAACGGTCGCTATCCTCCAACTGCAAGAACTGCATCAACTGGGAAAATGCGATTCTGTCATAATGACGCCTTACCTGACGGCCATCTTTGAGGGTATAAACAAATTGGATCACCGTATGAACGACCTGCTCCTTATGCGGCCCCGTTTCCCGCAGAGGCTGTTTGCCTGATGTAGCCAGATTCTGATGCAGCTTTGTAATCAGGGCGAGATCGTTCGGGGAGGTAAAACCTGGTATGAGATCGCCTTGCAGCAAAGAGCGGTACTCATCATTTCCGCCTGATCCGTTATAGCCCGTTATTTGAATGCTCTGATTGGGCATCACAACCGCTGCGCTCTGCACTTGGGAAACCTCCGGAACATAGCTGCTGAATCCGCCAAACCCCGTCACAGCAAAAACACCCAGTAATACTACCGCCCCCAAGTGGAGCGGTAGAAAACGCAGCCTTTTGCAAAAGCGCTTTGCATCACGCGTCAGTGCTAAGTAAAAAAAGCAATAAACGGCCGCATAGGCCAATACGCCTAGCAGCACTGTGACATAGGCCGGCAAGGGGGAAGCCACCTTCAAAACGGCCCCGTAGCAGAAGAAGCCGATCAAACCAACCACGCATACGTTAAGCACCTTGCTTTTGCCCAAGAAGCCACAGATTTCAGCCTTCCTGCGCCGGAACAGAAAGGAACCAAGGCAGCGGCGCCAATGGCAACCAAAGCCCAAAGTAAAAGCGGAAAAACGTGAGGCGCTCCCCATTGCGCGTCTATGCACTGCTCAAAAGCCTGACCGACGCTTGCTTTCAACAGGAAAAGAGGCTGAACCTGCTGATAACTGGATATCATTGTAAATAGAACGCTATTATATTCCATCGTTTCAAAAGTAGCGCCATACGGATTACCCCAAACGCAGTTCATCAGCCCCTCTGCCCCAGCGAGCAGAATGGTAGGCGATAAAAGCAGAAGTACAGAATATAGGCGCCCTCACCAATGGTGCCTACGCAGCTGAACACCAGCGCCGTCACGGCAAAGCTCAGGGAAGATAGGATCACCAAAGCCGCCAATACGGAACCGGCAGCAATCCACAGCCCCCTGCTTGATCCAAAATAGGCCAGATTCAAAAAAACATTTGCAGCGACCGGGATCAAAGAGGAAAGCAGCAGCAAAAGCTCGCCTGCCATATAACGGCACCAAAACAGCGACTGTCTGGAGAACCCCAAGCTGTAATATACATTGACAGTACGCTTGCTCGCCATAAAACGGAAGAGACAAATTCCCAGGACAACCGGCGCCAAAAGCACACAAATTTGCAGGGGCAGCAGACCATCCGATTCAAAAAGAACATAGCGGTATATCGACCGCAAAGTGGGCGAAGAATTTTGCTGTAAATATGGCGCAAACTTACTATCATACGTAAGCACAAGCTGAAATGTTGTCCCTGTGAACAGGATCAGCATCGATAACAAATATGGCAGCACCGCAGGCAGGCCGGATATCAAAGACCGCCGGATCAAACTGGCGCTTGGCGATAAAACGCGTCTCTCCCTCTCCATAACTGCTCTCCCTTCTGGTTTCATACAGCTTTTATTTGAATATATCAGCGTAATCTTGCTCTTCTCCCTCCATCTCATCCATGAAAATCTCTTCCAATGAGAGTGAAAGCTTTCCAATAAGATGGGGTTCATTGCACGGAGCCGCTCCTCCTGCTCTCGGATATCTCCCTGCACGGTAAAGGTAATCAAGCGGCCATCTTTTGTGAATCTCTTAAGAGAAAAATCAGAAAAATCACTGCGATCCATTTCACGGTCAAACGCTACCCGGAATTTGCAGCGGCTGGCGCTGATCTCATCTACCGAGCAGTCAAGCAAAAGCTTTTGACCATCCAGAAGGCCGACATGATCGCAGAGATCCTCTAGCTCGTGAAGATTATGGGAGGAAATAATCACAGAAGCGCCGCGCTCCGCCACATATTCAAGCAGCAGCTTTTTGGCGAGAATCCGCTTTGCTGGGTCCAGCCCATCGAAAGATTCATCCAGCAACAGAAATTCCGGACGTGTGGAAAGGCAGAGCACCAGCTCCGCCTGCCGGCGCATCCCCTTTGAAAAGCTATTGATTTTTTCATTTGGATTCAGGCGAAAGAGATTGCATAGTTCCCCAAAAGTGTTCCAACTAAAGCACGGATAGTAGCTCTCATAAAAACGCGCCATTTTCTTCAGCGTAGCGTAAGCCTGAAAATAGAGCTCGTCCGGCATATAAAAAAGGCGCTGCTTCATTTTGGCATTGTCAAAAATATTCTCGCATTCACCCGCACAACGCCTTCCTCCGGCCGGTAGATGCCCGCAATCGTTTTTAAAAGAGTGGTTTTGCCTGCTCCGTTAAACCCTACAAGCCCATAGATTGACGCTTTATGGACACTCAGCGAAAGGCCGCTCAAGGCGGTAAAACGGCCAAACCTTTTCGTCACGTCGATCACATCAATCATTGGATCTCCCCCTTTGCGTAAATCTCTTTTACCAACTCAATGATTTCCGCCTGTAAAACGCCTTTGGACTGCCCAGAAGAAACCGCAGTGCGTATTTCCTCCAGCGCCTTTTCCTTGATTCGCGTATTGGCAAACGCATTTTCGTTTACATAGCTGCCTTTGCCCGGCATGGAATAAATCACGCCGTCCGCCTCCAAATCCATAAAAGCATGCTTTACCGTATTAATATTCAGGTTCAGCTCGCGTGACAGCGCACGGATAGACGGCAGCTGTTCATTTGGGCGAAACACACCGAGCTGGATCAGGCGCATGATCTGCTCCTTAATCTGCTCATAGATCGGCGTGCGGCTTCGCAGGTCGATGTCGATCAAGGCGGTTCCCTCCTCCATATCCTAATCGTAAAACTGAAAGGCAACGCCCCGCCCACAGCAACGGCCATGGGCAGGGCTTACGCAGCCAAGGGTTCTAAACCGCTTTCCCTCTTGGGAGCATATGAAAAACTTTATTTCACAGCGTCTTTTACATACTGCGGCGCAGCGGATTCGGGCAGGAACATGCAGGTGTAACCCTTGTCGCCCGCCAGCTTCACCTGAACAAAGTACCCATCCACCCCGTAGAAATAGGCGATATGAGAACGGTCGGCAATTTCCTGCGCCTGCTTGGCATCGGCAATCTCTACAGCGTTTTTGAAGGCCGACTCATAGACGCCGCCCTGTGATTCATACTTTTGCACTTCCTCCGCCATGTATTTGGATGACTGCCAAGAACCAATAAAGAAAAAGGAGTCATAACGCAGATGCTCCGGAGCGTGATTCTCTTCTTCGCGCGCGCGCACAATTTTCACGCTTTCCACTTCGGCGGGCCGGCCGATCGCATTATAAAAGCCGTTGGATTGCAGGAACTGAATGGTTTTTTGCATCTCCTTGGTCAGATACACCGTATACCCCTCCATTGTGCTAACGGAGGGCATTCGCATCCCGCCGCTTCCGCCATAGCCCATGTTTCGTTCACTATCCTGAATATGAATGAGGCCAAGCAGCTGCTGCGTGGGGAAATAACGCTGGTCTGCCTTCTGAGCGGTCAAATCATCGGCAACGCATTGCAGAAGCATTTGCGCTGTAATTCGGAGAGCTCAATCGCCGTCTCCTGCTCCAGATCGGGGCTCCACAGAACGATAGCGCCCGTTTTCTGAATGGATTCCTGCGCCCAATTATCATACCGCGACGTTGAGGGAGCTGTCAATAATTTTTGAATCTGCTCGCGGCCAGCTTCCGTATCCTCTACCCGGAGCAGATGAGTCACCGCCTGCATTGGCACATGGTAATAGTTGCGCATCAGCTCCTTCCATTTTTCAGCTGATAAACCACTTGAATGGTGCTCTCAACAAATTGATCCTCACGGGCCACCCCATCCTGATTGGCGGTAATTGTCTGATCGCCGGTTTGAATGATTTTTTCATGCACCTGACGGACCAGACGCAGATCCTCCTCCGCTTCAAGCCCCTCCAGCATGTTGCCCAAAGAGCCCCAGTTATACTCCGAGCCGTAGGAAGAGCCGATGCACCCCACGCCGAGGAAGGAATCAGACGGCACAGTGATAGAAGCACTCTGGATCTCTGAAAGCTCCGGGATGCGCGTGCTGAAGCCAAACAGGCCCGTCGCAAACACGATGCCGATGATCAGCGTGATGCCGAGATGAATCGGCAGCTTTTTCAGCCCGCGTAAAAATTCTTTCCCATTTCGGATCAAGGCAAAGTCCACAATGCAGTAGATCACTGTAAACACCAGTAAGCCGATTACGATGGCAAGCGCCATGGGGAGCTTTGCCTGCGTAACGTGAATGACAAGCCCAAAGCCGAGGAAGCCGAGCAGGAATGTAATGAAAAAGTTCAAAACCGGATTTGCGCCGAGGAAGCCGCAGATTTCCGCCTTACGCTTCCG
>ENA-OQEN01000483-OQEN01000483.1-human-gut-metagenome-genome-assembly--contig:-NODE-483-length-17370-cov-2.769414_pt1 | contig 17370 bp, 20 predicted proteins | sample MGYA00242791_ERZ504627 | MGnify/ENA primary metagenome ERZ504627 (study PRJEB26092, sample SAMD00036316) | human gut metagenome | host: Homo sapiens | study: EMG produced TPA metagenomics assembly of... | reverse complement strand
TTCTTCACTGAATATAAGGTGATTATAAATCAAAAGTATATTTAATTCAAGTCACTAATGACTGACTACTCCCACGGGCAAGCCTGTGGGGTTCTTACTGTCAAGTTTAGCTTGTAATCGTACATCATTTTCAGACTTTGGAATACAAGTGTAAATCTATTTAAGTAAGAACTTCTATTACCAAGCAGTCCAACGACCACATTAACGGTAAATTTTTATCTTACGATATGGAAGTATAATCAATCTCCCTGATGTTTAGTTTATACTATTTTGATTCATTATTCAATACTTTGATTTTATTAATCTCAATTGTAAATTGTAAAAATTATTTGGTTTTCATCCCATAGGTAAGCCTATGAGTTTTTCGCCACTAATGAATAACACGGCGAATTTCTGCAACACCTTGTACTTTATTCATGTTATCAATTGTATTCTGTAAGATTTCTGCATTTTCTACAGATAATGTTAAACGAATATGGGCATCTAAATCCATAATATTCGCATTGATCTTAAGAATATTCACTTTCACCTGACTTAAGCAAGTTACAATATCACTTAATAAATTAGGACGGTCTAGTCCAACGACTTCCAGATCCACATTAAAGCGCTTCTGTTCAATATTAGGATAATCCCAATAAACATCAATCAAACGTCCTTTTGCGACACTCTTGACGTTTGGGCAATCCGCGCGATGAATCTTGATTCCCTGTCCTTTAGATACGAAACCAACAATCTTATCACCAGGAATAGGATTACAACATTTAGATAACTGCATCTTTAATCCATCTACACCAGTGACTGCCACACCAATACTCTTTTCATGTTTCTTATTTAATTCCTGAATATTGTTATTGTGACGAAGAATCTGTGACAAATTATCAAAGAAACCTCTTTTTTGCGGAGCCACCTTATCTAGAAGTGTAGAAGCAGTCGCATGCTTCTTACCTAATGCGAAAAGTACATCATCAAATGTATTGGCACCAAATGAGCCAAGATATGTTCTATAAGTATCTGGACTCATATAAGTCTTCTCATCAAGCTGTCTTGCCCTGATTTCATCCCTAAGAAGTCTTCTTCCTTCTTCAATAATCTGTTTTTTTATTTTCTTCTTCATGTTTTTGTGATATATTGACGAATCTTATTACGAGCGCCCGCTGTTCTTACAAACTTCAGCCAGCCTTCACTTGGACCAGAATTCTTATTGGTCTTGATTTCTACGATATCACCTGTTTTTAATTTGGTATCAAAAGGAACCATAACACCATTCACAATTGCTCCAACCGCATGATGTCCAACTTCTGTATGAACACGATAAGCAAAGTCAATCGGTGTAGACCCATTCGGTAATTCCACAATACGACCTGCAGGTGTTAAAGCATAAACATTGGCTTCAAAGATATCACGCTGTAACGTATTATAAAAATCTTTAGCCTCATTATCCTTCATTTCATCACTTACAGTAATGAACTCACTCATCCACTGAAGCTTTTCTCCAATTTCCTTCTGTTCCTGTTTCGCATTATACTTCTTACCTTCTTTATAACGCCAATGAGATGCAACCCCTCTTTCAGCGAGTTCGTCCATCTCTTCAGTACGAATCTGGATTTCAAATACATAGCCCTTTTCACCAATAACAGATGTATGTAATGACTGATACATATTAGGCTTAGGCATGGCAATATAATCCTTAAAACGTCCAGGAATCGCACGATACTTTTCATGCATGATACCTAATACTTCATAACATTCATTCTTAGTTTCTACAATAATACGCAAAGCATTTAAATCATAGATTTCATCAAAACGCTTATGCTTATAAACCATCTTTTTATAGATAGAATAAATATGCTTTGCACGACCCTTAATACGATATTTGATATTTGTGCCTTCAAGATTCTTTTCCACTGACTTAATCATTGCATCAACTGAATCTTTTCTTTCACTCTTCTTCTTATCAAGGAGCGCAGCAATTTCTTTATAGGCTTTTGGATCAAGATAAAATAAACATAAATCTTCTAATTCTACTCGAATATCATTAATACCTAAACGATGCGCTATTGGCGCATAGACTTCTAATGTTTCTCTAGAAATACGCTGCTGCTTTTCAGGGCTCATATATTGAAGCGTACGCATATTATGAAGTCTATCAGCTAATTTAATCAAGATAACACGAATATCCTTAGCCATCGCAATATAGATTTTACGATGATTTTCAGCATGGAAATCACTTTCTTCCATATAAGGCATCTTAGTAATCTTTGTAACACCTTCTACAAGTGTAGTGACTTCTTCACCAAATTTTTCAATCATTTCTTCTCGAGGTACATCACAATCTTCCATGACATCATGAAGTAATCCAGCAGCGATAGTGATTGGTCCAGTCTGTAATGTTGCAAGAATATAAGCAACCCAGATCAAATGAATTGTATAGGGTTCACCACTTTTTCTTTTCTGTTCCTTGTGCTTCACCATGATAAAATCATAAGCTTTCTGGATCAGAGCCAAGCTTTCTTCTTTTGTGATATATGTCTTAACAAGAGCAAGGACGTCGTCGTAACTCATTGGGTCCCCTGCGCCTTTATATTTCATAATAACACCCCCTCATATATTATCTCAATTATAACATAGTTCACTCACAACAAAAAGAGACTAAGAATGGAATGATACAAATATCACTTCACTAATTCTGATATTTCCTATTTATTTGTGTTAATCAGAAATATAAATTCATTTAAATAAAAAACTCCAAAAAAGGAGTTTTCCATTAGTATTTAACCTGAGAATAAATATTGTATTTACTTAATTTTTCAGTTGCTTTTAATTCTTCTAGTTCAATAACAAATTCCATACCAACAACTTCTCCACCCATTTCTTCAATAAGTGCAGCAGCTGCTTCTACAGTTCCACCAGTAGCAAGTAAATCATCGACAATCAAAACTTTCATACCTGGCTTGATGCTGTCTTTATGCATGAAGATTTCATTTGATCCATATTCTAGATCATACTTCTTGCTTACTGTTTCTCTTGGTAATTTTCCTGGCTTTCTGATTGGTACAAAACCACATCCTAATTCTAAAGCCACTGGACATCCAAAGATGAATCCTCTTGATTCAGGTCCAACAACGATGTCAGCACCTAAATCCTTTGCATGTGCTGCTAAATCATCAATACAAGCTTTGAATGCATCCTTGTCTTCTAATAAAGGTGTTACATCTCTAAAGATAATTCCTTCTTTTGGAAATCCTGGAATAGATGCAATATGCTGTTTAAAATCCATAACGAATCCTCCTATACAATACATTATTATATCATCACAAAACGATGAATACAGTATAAATTCAAAAATAAATCCTTACAGATTATATGAATTATAAGATTTCTTCTACAATAAAGTTAATTGACTTATTTCCTCTAAAAACATTGATAGATAAAGTACCCACCAAAGTCATAGACTCTTTATGTACAACTTCCTCATACTTCTGCCCTTTATTAAAAGCAAGGGCAGAAACCTGTTCATCTCCTAAATGGAATTTCAAATGTTTACCTTCAGACAAACGGTCTACTCTACTACACGTAACATCTTCCATAATAAAGAGTGGTGCTTTATTTTCTTCACCATAAGGAGCGAGTAAACTTAAAGTTTCTACATTATGAATTGTCGTATCATCAAGAGGTAATAGGAATCACTTGATTCACTCACTTCAAAATGACAGTCCTGTAAATCATTGACAAGAGCATCATAGACTAAAGGATAGTTTGACTTTGTAATAGTGAAACCACCTGCCATCGCATGACCACCATATTGTACAAAGAGATCTTCATGATGCTTAAAGAAATCATAGATGTTAAAACCATCAATTCCTCTCGCACTCCCCTTATATATTTCTTTTTTAGAATCATAATGCATGACAAATGCAGGCTGTTCATATTCTCTGGCATACTTACCAGCTACAAGTCCCACTAATCCTTCATGCATATCTTCTGATCCATAGAATAAGCAAGGTGAGGTAGTATCAGTCACTGCTTCCTTATATAAGGAAGTCGTCATGGATTGTCTCTTAGAATTCACTTTAGATGCATAATTTGATACCTTTTCTAAGTAGGCAGGATTTGTTCCTTTTAAAAAGTACTTTACTAAGCATACCGGATTTACGAGTTCAGGTAAACGGCCAAAGGCATTAATACGAGGTGCTATTGTAAAACCAACGGTTGTCACATCATAGTCTCTACTTCCTTTTAACAGTTCTAATGCAGGGTATTTATATTGTTTCATGAATTGTAAGCCACGTTTTACCAAGCTTCTATTTTCATCCAATAATGGCATCATATCAGATAGAGTTGTAATAGCTGCTAAAGTAAACAAATAGGGATCATGATGTTTTAAAAGAGCTGCTGCAAGCTTATAAGCTATAAAGCCACCACATATTTCTTTAAAAGGATAACGAGGTGACATCTTTGTATGAATAATAGAATAAGCTACAGGTACTTCAGCATCAAATGCATGATGATCAGTTATAATCACATCAATACCAAGTTCTCCTGCTTTTTCTACTGCATCAAATGCCTTGATTCCATTATCTACAGTAATAATCAAAGAATAGCCCTTCTCTGCCATCTGTTCTACGCGAGTTATATTAAGGCCATAACCATCTGTAAAGCGATTTGGAATATGATAGCCTACTTCTACACCTCGTTCATGAAAAGCCTGTACAAGAATAGCTGTCGCAAGAATACCATCACAATCATAATCTCCATAAATGCAGATTTTTTCTTTATTCTCTATTGCCTCTTCAATACGCTCGAGTGTTTCGTCAGATTCTTCAAACAAAGAGAAATCATGATATATAAGATGAGGATCCATAAAGGCTTCAAATTGTTTTTGATCTATTTTTTTACTTTCTATTACTTTAGCCATTAAAGAATTGACACCATATTTTTGCATAATTTCTTCTGTATGGCTTAATTGTATTGTTTTATATTTCATAAATAACCTCTTTAAAATTAACTACCTTACTATATTAATAAATATAGGCAAAAAAGTCAAAATAAGTGTTCTAATCAAAAAGTGGCTGTTAAGCCACCTTTATTTGAAATAATGAGTTATTTCATGATCAGACTTTGAAAGTCTGCTAAGTTTTTAGTTTCTGCTTCCTTAATGACTTTAGCTTGTAGATATTCAAAAATTGTTGAGAACTGCAAAGACATAATATCATCAATCATATCACAAAAAGAAAGAGATACTTTATTTCTCCATGTGACATTTCTTAGATAATCTTCAATATCTTGTGCAACAATCTTTTCTACGCCATTCCTCTGAAATTCATAAGCTTTAGAACGAAGGATAAATACAACTTCATCAGGAAGCGGCTTTGATAAATCGATTTCCATATTCTTACGCTCCCACGAGTAAACATTATATAAGAATTATAAGATAATGAAAAGACTTAATTACTATTTTGTACTGACATTATGTATTAGCTGTGTAATACATAAAACAACTAAATTCACAATGACAATAGAAGCACCTGTTGGAGCTGCATAGAGATAAGAAATAGATAAACCAATAATAAAACAAATAGAAGAAAGGATGGCAGAAGAAATTACTACATGTTTGAAATCCTTGCAGAAATACATGGATGTAAGACAGGGGAAGATTGTCAAACTTGAAATAAGTAATGCGCCCATCATACGCATACCAAGTACAATTGTCAATGAGCAAAGTATCGCAATAATGATGTTGTAGAATTCTACGTTAATACCTGTACTTTTCGCAAAATCTTCATCAAAAGTCAAAGCAAACATCTTGTGATAAGAGAAGACATAGAGTATTAATACAACCAAAGACAATACAATACTAATTATCATATCCTGATTATTGAGTGAGAGGATACTACCAAATAAGTAATTATTGATATCTGTATTGACACCACTTGTGAGTGAGATAGCCATGATTCCAATGGCAAGTGAACTAGATGATAAAACTGCAATAGCACCATCACCATGAATATGATGATTGTTGTTGAGTTTAAGAATAGCCACTGCCGCAATAATTGCGACTGGCACAGCTAAATAAAGTGGTGCTACGCCAAGTACTGTTGCAATCGCAAAGCTACCAAAAGAAACATGGGATAACCCGTCACTAATCATCGCATTCTTTCTTAATACAAGATTTACACCGAGCATTGCTGCACATAATGAAATGAGTAAACCGACAATAAATGCACGAATAATAAATGTATAGTTAAACATATGGAGTAATGTACTCATTATTTTACTTCCTCCATTCTATAATTATCTTTATCTAGATGAAGAATTTTATTACCAATGACTTCATGTGAGGCTAAATCATGAGTAATCATAATAATAGTGAGACCTTTTTGATGAAGTTCTTTTAAGACAGCATAAAACTCTTCTTTAGAATCATAGTCTAAATTATTAGAAGGTTCATCTAGAACAAGGCATTCTCTTGTTGCGCAGAGGGCTCTTGCAAGTAGGACCTTCTGTCTTTGTCCTCCTGATAATTCTCCAAAAGAACTGTTTTTTAAATTCTCTATATGTAGTGTCTTTAAACATTCTACAGCCAGTTTCTTCTCTTTGTTGTTAAAGAATGGTCGATAACCAACTCTATTTAATGCTCCAGATAATACTATTTCATATACAGAGGCAGGAAAGTGGCGATCTACCTTAGTTTCCTGAGGCATATTAACCTATTTCTCTTTCATTCATATAATATGTGATCTGTCCTGCCATAGGTTTGATAAGACCAAGCAGTCCCTTAATAAGGGTACTTTTACCTGCACCATTTTGTCCTAATACTGTAATAAAATCACCTTGTTGTATATCAAAAGATAAATCATTAATCACTTCTTGATTGTCATAACCTAGATGTAAATGATCCACTTTTATAAGTGTCTTCATTGAAGTGCCTCCTTTACCGCCTTTACGTTTTTACGCATAATTGAAACATATGTTTCACCATTATTAAAATCTTCTGCACTCACATTATGCATGCTTTGAATAGTGAGTACTTTTGTACCTGTTTCTTCAGAAATAGTACGTGCTATCTGTCCATTGGATAATTCAATTTTAAATATAGCAGGATTGTGATCCTTCTTAACCTTATCGATGAGGTATGAAATTGTTGCAGCACTTGGTTCGGTCTGTTCAGAACATCCTGGAAATGCTGCACTATATGTAAGACCATATTCTTTCGCAAAATAGAGCAAAGGAAAACGATCTCCTACAACTATGTCTTTTCTTTTCGCATTTTTAACTACTTGTTTAAACGAATAATCAACAGACGCAATCTGTTCAATATAGTTTTCAGTATTCTTATTAAACTTTGAGGCATGATTTTTGTCCAAAGCACACATTCTTTTATTTAATCCTTCGACAATCTCCATTGTATTTTTAGGACTTGTCCAGACATGTTCATCATATTCTTCTTCATGTTCATCATGTTCTTCATGTTTTTCTTCTTCCATCCCTTCAACATGTTCTTCAAGCTTAAGATTTGAAACAAGATCAAGCATCTTTACAATTCTTTTTGGATTCATATCTGCAAGCAGGCTACCCACCCAATCATCTGATTCTCCTCCTACATAAAAGAATAAATCACTCTCTTTAATAGCAACCATATCCTGTGGTGTTGGTTCATAGGAATGAGAATCCATTCCTGGTTTAATAAGCATCTTTATAGAGATATCCGGATCATTTTTAGTAATTGCACGAACAAAATCATAACAAGGAAAATTAGTGACAACGATATTAAAAGATTGCCCTTTAGTCGGCGTTGTACAGCCTGTCATCAATAATAAAGAGAGAATCAATAAACCAATCCTTTTAAGCATGAGTAGTCTCCCTGCAATCTTTACATAATCCTACAATTGTAGAATCCTTACAATCAATCTCAAAGCCGTGATCTTCTAGTAAATGAGTACGAATGATATCCATCAAATCACATTCTAAATGAGTTATTTTCCCACATTTCTTGCATAATAAATGAAGATGATGATTGCACTTTTCTTCTCTGGCATATTGATAATACACACTGTCTTCATCTGAAAGTGTATGCTTCTGCAATAATCCCTGCTGTGATAATTTATCTAAATTACGATAAACTGTCACAAGATTCACATTTAATCCTTTATCAACTAATGCTTGATAGATATCCTTAGCACATAAACGATGATCTTCATTCTGTTTCATATAGTCAATAATAACATCTTTATATTTAGTACGATATTGTTTCATTGAATACCTCCGATGCAAATGATTTGCATATTGTATTATAATGATTCTCATATCTATGTCAATGAATATGCAAATCATTTGCATATAATAAAAAAGAAGCAATTAATCTGCTTCTTTAATATGCGAATGAATCCAGGAAGAAAATGTTTCTAATCCTTCCTTGATTATTTTTGAATCTGAAGTAAAACCAAAACGTAAATGATACTCCTTATTAAATGCCATACCTGGCACAAAGAATACACCTGTGTCATTCTGTAATTTCTCACATACTTCTTTTGAGGGCATATCAAATAAATAATGTAAGAAACATACAGTACCATCTTCTGGTATGACACATTCAACAAGGTCTTCTTTTTCAAGCCATTCTTTTAATATTCTCTTGTTTTCAGCAATGATATGTCTGCTTCTATCAAGTATTAAATCCTTATTTTCTAATACGACAGTAGCCAAATAATCATTCCATGGACCCGTAGAGATTATTGTATAATCTCTTCTAAATTGATTTCATCAATGAGTTCTTTAGGTCCCTTGATCCATCCTAATCTAAGACCTGCAAAAGAGTAGACTTTAGATAAAGAGGCTGTCGCAATACCTAATTCATACATATCAGAAATACTATCACATAGAGTATTATTCATACCACGGTAGATTTCATCCACAAGAATATAGATAGAATGACTTCCTGCAAGCTCAATTAACTCTTCCATCAAAGATTGTCTAATTACAGTACCCGTAGGATTATTTGGACTATTTAATATAAACATTTTTGTTTCAGGCTTAATAAGTTTCTTAAAATCTTCTATGACAGGTTCCCAGTTATTGTCTTCGTCAAGTTCTATTAAGTCATAATCACACCCTAAAGATGCTGGATAAGAATAGAACTGCTCATAGGAAGGTGTTAATGCAATGACATGGTCTCCTTTATTGAGTAAAGTATCCATTACATGTTCATTAGCATTAATCGCCCCATGAGCGACTGCAATATTATCTCTTGTTCCTGTCTTATATAAAGAAAGAATCGCATCCTTTAAAGAATCAGAGCCTGTAATAGGTCCATAATCCATACGCATATGCATAAGATCTCCCATAAGATCTTTTTGAATCAGAGATTCTAATTCATGAATGGACATGTCTGATACACATGTATCGGCTAAATTGTATTGACAATTTTGTTCATGGTTCGTCATCCATGTTTCTACATCAAATTCCTTTAAATACACGTCTTCTTTCTCCTTTATTTATTAATGCATAACCTTAGATAAGAAATCTTTCGCTCTTTCACTTTCTGGATGAGAGAAGAAGTTTCTGAATCATTTTCTTCTACGATTTTTCCGTTTTCTAAGAATATAACACGATCTGCAACAGTTCTAGCAAATCCCATTTCATGAGTAACGACCATCATAGTCATACCCTGTTTAGCAAGATCCTGCATAACTTCTAAGACTTCAATAACCATTTCTGGGTCTAATGCACTTGTAGGTTCATCAAATAACATCACTTCTGGATTTAGACAAAGAGATCTTGCAATAGCCACTCTCTGTTTCTGACCACCAGACAATTTATTAGGATAAGTATCCTTCTTATCTTCAAGACCTACTTTCTGCAAGTACTTTATAGCTACAGCATTAGCTTCTTCTTCAGTCATACCCATAACCTTTAATGGTGCTAAAGTAAGATTTTCTAATACAGTCATATTAGGGAATAAGTTGAAATGCTGGAATACAAATCCCATCTTTCCTCTAAGTTTAGTATATTGAGGTGTTCCTTCTTTTAAAAGTTCACCATCGATATAGATAGAACCTGCCTCAGGCTTTTCTAAATGGTCAATACATCTTAATACTGTACTCTTACCACTACCTGAAGGTCCAATAAGGCAGACAATTTCCCCCTTCTTTAATGTAAGAGAAACATCATCTACAGCTTTTAATTTACCAAATGTTTTTGTAATGTGATCCACCTGGATCATAATATCGTTAGTCACTGACAGCTAATCTCCCTTCTACATATCTTGCAATAGCTGAAATACAAAGTGTCATTACTAAATAAATAGCACCTGTTGCAGTTAAAGGTACAAGATAGTTAAATGTATTGGCACCAATAACACTTGCAGTGGCAAGTAATTCTACTGCACCAATTGTGAAAATAAGTGATGAATCCTTAATTAATGTAATAAATTCACTAATTAGAGGTGGAATAATACGTTTAAATGCCTGTGGTAAGATAACATAACGCATGGTCTGAACATAGTTTAACCCAATTGTTTCACATGCTTCCCACTGACCTTTATCAACACCTAAAATACCAGATCTAATTAATTCTACCTGATAAGCACCACTGTTTAAGCTCATAGCAATTAAACCACATACATATGGATCAGCCTGGAATCTTTGTCCTGTAATAGACTGAACAACAGTAGGTACTGCAAGATATAAGAACATGATCTGTAATAACATCGGCGTACCACGGAAGATTTCTACATAAACATTACCGATTGCTCTTAATACAAAATGTTTAGAAAGTTTTAAAGCCGCTCCAATAATTCCAAGAATAACACCAAAGAACAAAGCCCCCATTGCAAGCAATAGAGAATACTTTGCGCCAGTGAAAATCATGAATTGAATATTAGAGAGCGTAAGAATATCCATAATTGTTTTCATTCGCATTAACTCCTTAATAATAAAAATTAAGTGCAGACAGAACATGTCTGCACTTATATATTTAATAAATTAGCAACCCCATTTAGTTTTTAATTCATTGTATTTGTCAGACTTAACAAATTCATCAACTGCTTTGTTTACGTCTTTCATTAACTTGTCGTTACCCTTTTTAGTGATGATCATGTTTTCTTCTTTGATTAATGGTTCATCAATCATCTTTAAACCAGCATTCTTAGCATAGTTTTCAGCAACAGCACCATCAAGAACAACAGCATCTAATCCACCAGATTTTAAAGTTTCAACTAAGATCTTAGCATCTTTAACAGTTGTAACAGTAGCACCTTTAATGCTCTTAGCAGCATCTACACCAGTAGCACCTAACTGAGCACCAACCTTCTTACCTTCAAGATCAGATACTTTGAGAAAGGAGAATCACCCTTTACTAAAGCAATCTGTTCAGAAGTGTTATATGCATGAGACCAAAGAATGTTTTTCCATTCTTTATGATAAGTGAAACCAGAAATACCTAAATCAACCTGATCAGAAGTGATTGAAGATGAAATAGCATCAAAACTTAAAGGTTTAAATTTGTAAGAATAGTTTCCACCATTCTTATTCATGATCTTAACTAATTCTTTAGTCATATCAACGTCAAATCCAACTACTTCTTTCTTATTGTTATAAGATTCATATGGTGGATAGTCTGGAGATACTCCAATTAATAATTCAGTTTTACCATTAGATGATGATCCACAACCAGTCATTCCAACAGCAAGTAACATAACTAATACTACGCTTAATAATTTTTTCATAAATATGCCCTTCCTTTTTTAATATTAAGAAAACAAAAACGCCTCTTGCTTTCGCAAGAGACGTCAATTAACGCGGTACCACTCTTCTTGATTTATTCCTAAATCCTCTCTTATCCTTAAGGCGGAACACCGATGACCCTATGTATTCAGACCATCCTCTCAAAAGTGCGGTTCATTCAACTTTCCATGCTGACCTCTCACCTACGCCAGCTCGCTGCAATTTCCAGTTAAACTACTCTCTTTGTCATTGAGTTTTCTTTGTATGTGTCTTATTATAACCAGACGATTTTAATTGTCAACAAGAAAAATGATATTTTTCATATTTTTTATGTAAAATCTATATTTTCTATATATATTTATGTTATTCGTAAACTTTAGATGATTTATTTCATAAAAGAGTGTATTTTATGAAAAACTTTATAAGTAAAATCAATTGGTTTTTCATATTGAGACAAGATCATCTGGATGTTTTCTAAATCTTCATCCTTCCCTTTTAGTGCTTCAATCCATTTTAATGATGCATCATGAAACTGGTCAATCATTGTATAAGCATAAATCAATTTATAAGAAACAAATATTAATAACCCACTCGCACATAAACAAAGAGCAGATAAGAATAATTTCATAAAAATCCCTCTTTTCTGCTCTCATTATATCAAATCAAATTGTTATTTAGAAGCCTCAATCATAAGCTTTGTGATCTTATTAGAGAAATCTACAGGATCATCAATAGAGAATCCAGCAATAAGTAAAGCCTGATCAAATAGGATAGATGCATATTCATCAATCTTTACAGGTTCTTTTTCATAAACAGACTGTAATGATTTAAATAAATCGTGATCCGGGTTAATTTCAAGAATTCTTCCTGCTTTGATACCCTGTGCATCTGGCATCTGGTTTAATACCTTTTCCATTTCAAATGAAACGCCATCACCACTTGCTAGACATACTGGATGAGATTTTAAACGATGAGATAATTTAACATCTTGTACCTTATCACCTAAAGCCTTCTTAACGATTTCTAGTAACGGCTTGTTATCTTCAGTCTTCTGTTCAAGTTCTTTCTTTTCATCTTCTGTTTCTAAGTCTAAATCACCTTGAGTGACATTCTTGAATGTCTTAGAATCATAGTCTCTCATCATCTGTAAGCAGAATTCATCCACATTATCAGTCATATAAAGAACATCATAGCCTTTAGACTTAACTGCTTCTACTTGTGGTAATAAATCACATTTTTCTACTGTTTCACCAGAAGCATAATAGATTTCCTTCTGATCTTCAGGCATAGCTTCTACATATTCCTTTAATGTAATAAGTTCTTTCTTATCAGAAGAATAGAACATCAATAAATCCTGAAGTTTATCTTTCAACATGCCATAACTGTTATAAATACCAAACTTCAACTGCATACCGAAGTTTTTAAAGAATGTTATATATTCATCACGGTCATTCTTAAGCATCTTTTCAAGTTCAGTCTGGATACGTTTTTCAATCTTATTTGCAATAACCTTCATCTTTCTATCGTGCTGTAACATTTCACGAGAGATATTTAAGTTTAAATCCTGTGAATCAACAAGACCCTTTACAAATCTGAAATGTTCAGGGACTAGGTCTTCTGCATGATCTATGATGAAGACACCACGAGAATAAAGCTGTAAGCCTTTCTTATAATCCTGTGAATAGTAATTCATAGGTGTTTTAGATGGGATAAATAGTAATGATGTATAAGAAACAGCACCTTCTACAACATTATGCATGACTCTCTGAGGAGCTTCAAAATCATTGAATTTAGCCTTATAGAATTCATCATATTCTTCTTTTGTGATATCTTTCTTCTGACGTTTCCATAAAGGAACCTGTGAGTTTAAAGTCTTGTTTTCTACAACATCTTCATATTCATCACTGTCTTCCTTCTTTCTAGAAGTAGTTACATCCATCTTGATTGGGTAATGAACGTAGTCTGAATATTTCTTAACAAGTCTTTCAATTTCATACTGATCGAGATACTTACTATAATCTTCTTCCTCTGTATCCTTCTTTAAGTGGAGAATGATTGTAGTACCATGTTCTGCCTTTTCTACTTCTTCAACAGTATAGCCATCACTTGTATCACTCTTCCATAAATAAGCTTTATCTTCACCATATTTCTTAGAATAAACTTCTACTTCATCAGCCACCATGAAGGCACTATAGAAACCTACACCAAACTGACCAATGATATCAACGTCGCTTACACCTTTTTCTAAGGCATTCTTGAACTCATAAGAACCAGAATTTGCGATAGTACCTAAATGTTCTTCTAGTTCTTCCTTAGTCATACCGATACCTTCATCAGCAATTGTAAGGGTTCTATTTTCTTTATCAACAATGAGGTTGATAGCCATATCTTCTCTTGAGAAACTTGTAATATTTTCTTGTAATGCTTTATAGTAAAGTTTATCACTTGCATCACTTGCATTTGAAATCAATTCTCTCAAGAAGATTTCCTTATGAGTATAAATAGAATTAATCATTAAATCGAGAAGTCTTTTAGACTCTGCTTTAAATTCTTTCTTATCTGACATTTTTATACGCTGCCACTCAAAATGTGATTAAACATACTCACATCGAGATAATGTAAGTTCTCACAAACATTACTTACTATGTCATCAGTGCATGCTTTGGATTGACCGAAATCATTATCTACTCACAAGTTCTAGTGCACTCCATAGTCTTAAATTCCCGAAATAGCCTTCGTACATACTTACGTTTGCGTTTATTTATGCAACTTCGTAAGTTGTAGCATCTCTCAGATTAAGTGCAGCATTGAAATCTCTGTCTTCGATATAGCCACAGTCACATCTGAAAATTCTATCTGAAAGCTTTAAATCTTTCTTGATATGCTTGCAACAATGACATGTCTTAGATGATGGGAACCATCTATCTACAATTCGAAGTTCAATTCCAGTCTCCCTGCATTTAGCTAGAAGCTTTGTCTTAAATTCATAAAACTTCTGCGAAGCAACTGCCTTTGAAAGATGTCTGTTCTTCATCATTCCTGATACGTTTAGATCTTCAATCGTTATATGAGATGGCTTGGTTTTCACTATCTCTGCGATTATCTTATTGATGTAATCAGTACGAATATTGTCAATTCTATGATGAAGTTTCTGTATCTTAAGCCTTTGTTTCTGTATATTTTTCTTTTGAGTGGACCCTCCTTTCTTTATATTTTCATACTTTCGAGAAAAACTTCTCTGTTCTCGAATAAGCTTCTTTTCAAGCTTCTTTAATTTTGCAGATTTATTGATGTTCTTATAAGTCTTTCTATTAGAAACAACCGCAAAGTCCTTTAATCCAAGGTCAATGCCAATTCCTTTACTGGAATTATTGGCTGTCCTTCTATCTGGGATTTCTATAAGAACTGAAACATAGTATCTGTCAGCTTTTATTGAGACATGACCGCTCTTAATTACGTATCCATCTTTTGTTGTGGGAATATACCCTTTCTCTTTGATGCGGACCCAGCCAAGTGACGGAATCTTGATTCGGTGTCTTTCACAGAGACAATCTTTTGGATTATTCCTTACAAAATACATTTTCACATCAGATCTGCCTTTCTTTTTAAACTTTGGAAAGGCACTCTTGTGATTAAAGAATCTTTTAAATGCGGTCTGTACGTCATTTACTGCCTGTGTTACCGATTTTGAATAAGCTTCCTTGATCCAGGAATATTCTGGATGACTCGGAAGAAACTCATTGTTGAGCCATACTCTAAACTGGCTGCTGCTCATAAACTTTTTGCCACTTTCATGAAGTTCCTTATTATGAGCAAGATAGAAGTTATAGATAAATCTGCAAGTACCTATTGTTTTACGAATCCTGACTTTCTGCTCCTCTGTTGGATTTATTTCCGTCTTGAAGCTCTTCAGCAATTTCCTCATCCCTTTCTATCAGTTTTTATACTTACGAAGCCCATTGCAACCTGCAGGAAAACACATGAAGTATTGAAACAATATCCTGCATGAGTTCTTCATCTGATTTCTAATCTAATTATAGAACAAATAGAAAGTTTATGCATAAAGTTCAGCTTCATGAGCGCCGATTTATAGGCGTTTATATAATTTAATTTTTACTATCCTGTGGTTTGTGGGTATTCAAATAATTCTTTTACATTACAAAACCATCTTAAAAATGCAACTTGATTTAGTAAATGTTGATTATAAGTATAATAACACCTATTAGTTGTGGTTCGGTTTGCCTTTAAAGTTCCTTTTCTATCTAAACGTTATAATACCTTAACAGATACGCCTAAAATTCAGCAAAATCCTTTGGTTTATAATTTGTGATATTTGATGTGTTCATTTTAACACTCTCCTTTGAAAGGATTTGAACACATTTAATCACAACAGTCAATATATTTAGTTACTTATATTTTCCTCCTTCACAATCTGACTAGACAAGATGTTTAATGTTTTGAAATCATTTTTAATTCCCATCGCATATAATAATGGCGTTTCTTCTTTATCCATCGTATATATATTTCCTGCATATAGGATTTTTCCATGAAGGTATCTAATAGGGTTTTAATTTCTTCAATACATTCATGATTCATTACATTTTCATCAAATGTCGCTGTCATAAAGTTATTTTTTATAGTTAATAGAAATAGCGAGGAGATAATCATATGCTACTGTCACAAAATCATCTGGTACTGAAAAGAAATTGATTCTTTCTAGTTCATTATTTGATAGATAGTTATGTAATATTTTTCCTCTCTTATATTTCTTCAACTGACCAGTATTATTATATGCGATACTTACACCATAATAAGAGATTTTCAAATCACATAAAGCATAGATATTTTCTATTGTATCAATAAATACATCATCCACAAACTTATGTATAGACCCTCTATTGGTAATAGATATTGTTTCCATCATGCTCACCTCTATTATCATTATAAAACAAAAAAATCCGCAAATGCGGATTTCATTACTTATTTGCTTCAATTAAGTCCATAGCCTGCTTTAATACTGCAGCGCCATCCATACGACCATATGAACGCATATCAATTAACTGTGCAGGAGTTGGTGCTACTTCCTTCTTAACAGTTGCTTCAAGATATCTTACCTGTGGGCCAAGTAATACAACATCTGCTTTAGCGCCGTTTGCTTTTGCTTCATTCGCACCGACTGCCCAGATATTTGCTTCAATACCTTGTTTTTCTGCTTCTTTCTTCATTTTTTCAACAAGTAAGCTTGTAGACATACCTGCAGCACAACATAACATAATATTTACCATATCAATTATCCTCCTAATTCACCTAATAATCATTATAATACTGTAACCGTTGCCTTTAAAGTGTTTTTTATTCACCAAAATCATTTTTTATACTGATAATGCTTCACTGTACCCTGCTTATAGTCACTCAAGATCATTTATGATAAACTATGTATGAATGGAGTTGATACAATGATTATAGATAAAGTAAACGATTATTTAAATAGTCATTCTTCAAGTACAACTTTGCTTGAATTATGCTTCTATATTAAAAAGAATATCCATAGAATTCCAAATCTAAGTATTGATGATATTTCAAAAGAATCTTTAATTTCTAAAGGTCAAGTATCAAAATGCATAAGAAAATTAGATTATGAAAACTATGA
>ENA-OQEN01000482-OQEN01000482.1-human-gut-metagenome-genome-assembly--contig:-NODE-482-length-17389-cov-3.327888_pt1 | contig 17389 bp, 21 predicted proteins | sample MGYA00242791_ERZ504627 | MGnify/ENA primary metagenome ERZ504627 (study PRJEB26092, sample SAMD00036316) | human gut metagenome | host: Homo sapiens | study: EMG produced TPA metagenomics assembly of... | reverse complement strand
TAGTGGTACATCTTTTCTTTATCTATGATTTATTGATTGAAATAAACTGCGGTCGCTATAAAAATACATTATTATATTGGGTAATATAATTTGCAGTCATCAGATGGGTAGAGTTTGCGGTTTAACACCTCAGGTCAATGGTTTCGTCGCAAGTTTCTTTGTCTATAGTCGTGAATCAAATCTTTGGAATAAGAAGTGTCTACATAGATTTGTCTTGAATAACTTTAACCATCTTCTTATAGAGAAAAAAGTCCGCCTTTTACTATTTCTGAAGCTATAATGAGTTATTTACCCGTTACAGCCCCTCTATAGCTTCTTTAATGTTTCTTCTACATCATCTAGAATCTGACTAAATTTAGTCAATGCTCTAGAAACAGGTTCTGGTGTACTAAAATCAACACCTGCATGCTTTAACTCATCTAGTGGATAAGCACTACCACCCATTGATAAGAATTCTAAGTATCTCTTTACAGCACCTTCTTCATTATTAAGAATTGCTTCACTTAGCGCAACTGCTGCACAATAACTTGTTGCATACTTATATACATAGAACGGTCTATAGAAATGAGGAATTCTAGCCCATTCATACTGTACTTCATCATCAATGACGAGATCTTCACCAAAATAATCTTTAATCAAGTTCTTATATAATGTATTCATGCTTGCTGCAGTGATGGCTTCTCCTCTTTCAGCCATGGCGTGTGCATCTCTTTCAAATTCTGCAAACATTGTCTGACGATATACAGTGCCCTTGAAACCTTCTAGATAGTGGTTTAATAAAGCCAAACGTTCTTTAGGTTCAGTTGTCTTCTGTAATAACTGTTCTACAAGTAAGTTTTCATTAACTGTAGAAGCGACTTCAGCCACAAAGAGTGTATAGTCTGCATTTTGTGGTGTCTGTGTATGGTTAGAAAGCCATGTATGCTGTGAATGACCCATTTCATGGGCAATTGTACTGACACTATCTAATGTACCTGTAAAGCTTGTAAGGATGTATGGATTAGAGTCATATGTACCACTAGAGAAAGCACCACCACGTTTACCATTATTAGGATAAACATCAATCCATCTATCCTTATAAGCCTGTTTTACTCTATTGACATAGTCTTCACCTAGTGGTGTGACTGCATCTAATACCATCTGCTGTGCTTCTTCATAAGTATATGACTTAGATGATCCTGCAACTAGAGGTGTATAAACATCATAATAATGGAGTTCATCTAAACCAAGCATCTGTTTTCTTAAACGTACATAACGATACATTTCAGGCATGAACTTCTTACTGTATCGACTAAACTATCATACACTACACCTGGTACATGTTCATATGCCATGCTCATTGCACGTGAAGACTCATAATGTCTCACCTGTGCTTCTGCCACTGCTTCTTTAATACATGCATTATATGTAGAGGCAAAGGTATTAATATGTTCCTTGAATCCTTTATAGAAAGATTTAAAGGCATTTAATCTAAGTGTACGGTCTTCACTCATCTGTAAAAGAATATAGTTAGACTGGTTGAGTTCATGGACTTCTCCATTTGAATCAGTCACTGATTCAAATGTCATATCAGCATCCTGTAAGCTTTCAGAAATCTTACTAGGAGCCCCTAATGTTTCTGTAAAGGCAGCAAGAAGTGCCTCTTCTTTTGCACTTAATACATGAGGTTTCTGATCTAATAACTTCTGCATATTAAATGCATATGATAATAAATCATCTGAATGTACAATTGATTCTAAAACGTCTTCATCAAGTGATAGGATTTCTGGTTCAGCAAAGCTGATTGCAGTTGCGTAAGCTGTATAGACCTGATACGCTTTTGCTTCCATTGCCTGTGCGTCACTATCTCTTGTATCTTCACAATTTCTAAGTGATGCATAACAATAGAAATCAGATAACTTTCTACCTAGATGTGTATCAAAATCAAAGAATTCTCTGATTGTTTTCGCATTATTGAGTTTACCCTGATATTCAGGTAATTTCTTAATCATTTCATCAAGTTCAGGTAATGCGTTATTCCATTCTTCATCATTTTTAAAAAGTGTTGAGAGGTCCCACATATATTGTGGATCCATATCTTTACGTTCTTTCATTGTTTCTGACATAATACTGCTCCTTTCAATGAGTTAGTTATAGTATACCACTCATTTGTGTTTCATACACAAAAAAGATGATTCCAAAGGAATCATCTCTTAAATAATTAGTCGTTTAAAGCTTCGATCATAGCTACGTATGATTCAACCTGTAATGATGCTCCACCAACTAAAGCACCATCGATGTTTGGCTGTTCAAGTAAAGCTTTTAATGTAGCAGGCTTTACAGATCCTCCGTACTGAATTCTTACTTTTTCAGCAACGTCCTGACCATAAAGTTCAGCAACTACACCTCTAATGTAACCACAAACGTCTTCTGCGATTTCATTAGTTGCAGTCTTACCAGTTCCGATAGCCCAGATTGGTTCATAAGCGATTACTACTCTTTCAGCAGCTTCAGCTGTAACATCCTTGAATGCAGCAACAACCTGAGTCTTAACTACATCATGAGTCTTTCCAGCTTCATATTCTTCTAAAGATTCACCAACACAAACGATTGGAGTCATACCGTTGTTTAATACCTGAAGCATCTTTAAGTTAACAGTTTCATCAGTTTCACCGAAGTACTGTCTTCTTTCAGAATGTCCTAAGATAACCCATTCAACACCGATTTCTTTTAACATTCCAACGCTTACTTCACCAGTATAAGCACCACTGTCTTTGAAATGGCAGTTTTCAGCAGCAACAATTAAGTTCTTTGCGCCTTCTTTAGCAGTTGCTAAATCTAAGAAAGGAGTAGCGATACCCCAATCAGCTTTATCAGTTACTTTACCATCAACAGCAGCAACAAATTCCTTTGTTTCTGCGATGCCATGGTTCATTTTCCAGTTTCCTACAATAATTGGTTTTCTCATTTTAAATTATATCTCCTCGAAAAATTATTTATCGTTGATAGCAGCGATACCTGGTAATACTTTACCTTCCATATATTCTAATGATGCTCCTCCACCAGTAGAAATATGAGATACCTTATCAGCGAATCCTAACTGCTTAACAGCAGCTGCAGAGTCACCACCACCGATGATAGTGTTAGCACCCTTAAGGTTAGCTAACATGCTACATACAGCTTTAGTACCTTCTGCGAACTTAGGCATTTCGAATACACCCATAGGGCCATTCCAGATAACTGTCTTAGCACCTTCAAGTTCTTTAGCGAATAATTCAACAGTCTTAGGACCAATATCAAGACCCATGTATCCTTCAGGTACATCTTCACCAACAACCTTGATATCTCCATCTTCACCAAACTTACTGCTTACTACAGAGTCGATTGGAAGGATTAACTTATCTCCACCCTTTTCGATGAATGACTTAGCTAATTCTACCTTATCTTCTTCAACTAATGAAGAACCAACTGTATGTCCCTGAGCTTTAGCGAAAGTATAGCACATACCACCACCGATAATGATCTTATCAGCAACTTTTAATAAGTTTTCAATTACACCGATCTTAGAAGATACTTTAGAACCACCTAAGATAGCTACTAAAGGTCTTTCTGGATCAGATACTGCCTTACCAATATAAGCGATTTCCTTTTCTACTAAGAAACCTGCAACTGCTGGTAAGTGAGAAGCGATTCCTACAGTTGAAGCATGAGCTCTATGAACTGAACCGAATGCATCTTCTACGAATACATCACCAAGTGATGCCCAGTAAGCACCTAATTCAGGATCGTTCTTAGTTTCACCAGCTTCATAACGAGTGTTCTGAACTAAGATAACCTGTCCGTTTTCAGCATTCTTTACTGCTTCTTCAAGTTCAGCACCGCGAGTAGCGTTTACGAACTTAACATCTCTTCCTAATAATTCAGCAAGTTTAGGAGCAACAACAGCCATATCGTTCTTAGCTTTGTCTTCTTCCTTCTTGATCTTACCTAAATGAGAGAAAAGTACAACAGCCTTTGGATTGTGATCTAATAAGTAGTTGATTGTTGGTAATGCAGCAACAACTCTGTTATCGTCTGTAATTTCTCCTGTGTTTTTGTCTCTTGGTACATTGAAATCTACACGTACAAGAACTGTCTTGCCTGCGACATCAATATCTCTAATTGTTAATTTATCCATTAATTATCATCCTCCTACGACGAATTATAGCACAATTAAATATTTATATACAATCAAAAATACTATTCTTACTAATTATCTATTTACAGATGAAGCAATTTTATGATATGTCCATCTTTTTCCTCTGATGGCAACGCTTAACGTCATGATATTTTCAGGTAAAGCCATACCACACCATCCAGCATCACCGATATGCTGGATGTCTACACCACATCTTTTATTCACAATAGCGATTTCTCTGACTGTTTCAGTATCTGCACCTTCCTGGCTTGTACCGATTGCAGATAATGCTAAAGCGTTATGTGCATGAATATATTCGCATGCTTTAGTCACTGTTGCTTCAGATAATCCAGGAACAGTATTCACAGCTGGCATTAAGATGACATCAGCCCTGCATCAATGAATTCCTTGATTGCTTCTAAATCTACAACAGATTCATTGACACCTGCACCATGCATCTTACCGGCAATAATGAGCCCTTGAATATTTCTTGCTTCTTTAATTGCAGCTGCAATAGAATGATTAGATACGCCAACACCTGGGTTACCTGTTAAACAGATGAAGTTGAATCCTAATTCCTGTGCTTTCTTAAATGTTTCAGCAGTTGCCTGTCTACCAGACGCAATTGTCTGTCTTTCTTCAAGCATATCAGCATCTAAGTCTACTGGTTCAAGGTTACATCCTACTGGTCTACCAATCAATTCCTGTAACTTCTTAACTGGTTCATCACATTCTGGTAAACCATTGATCACTGGATTATTGCAATCAAATACATTTAAAAGAACCATATCGCTACCAAAAGAAACAGCAAGTTCCGCATTCGTTAAGTCTCCTAATAATGGCGGAATAGCCACTACTGTTTCAGTCATGACAGTTCTTCCTTCACATGCAAGAATAGACTGTTTTAATTCTTCTCCATTCATTGCAAGCATTTCACTTGTTGTACAATTCAATAATCTTTTCATATTTTATTCCTCCGTAATTGCTTACATTATACTACATCTATCCGGAGATTTCTTCTATATAATATTTAATTTATGTAAAGCTTTGAAAATACCATCTTTATTATTGGTACTTGTTACGTCTTTTGCGATATTTTTAATATCATCAGGCGCATTTCCCATCGCAATACCCATTCCTACACTCTCTAACATCTCTTTATCATTATAGTTATCACCAAAAGCGACAATATCCTGTTTATTAATAGAATAATAGTCACATAGATGATTAATGGCATCTGCTTTAGTGACTCCTTCATTCATGATTTCTATTAAGATATCTGAAGAGCAGGCAATAGAACAATGAGGAAATCTGTCTTTTAAGCTTCTTTCTATCTCTTTTGTATAAAGAGGATTACACATACATAATAGCTTATGTATTTTTCTAGAAGGATCTAAAGAAGAAGTGTACCTTTCTGTGCTTCTGCTTTTACTATACGTTCTTCTCTTAATACACGAGGATCATCTTTGTCCTCAACTAGCCAATCATGTAATGCATAAATATTAATAGTACAATCAAACTTCTTTTCTTTAATAAAAGTAATGACTTCTTCTGTCTGTTTAAAGTTCATCCCATTTTCATATAATACCTGTCCCTTTTCATTTAAGATGAGTCCTCCACTAAAACAGATCATTGGACAAACAATATCATTCTCTTTCAGTATTGGATAGATACCTTCTGGACTTCTTGCAGAGACAGGTAAAAAAGGAATATCTAAAGATTTAATAGCATCTCTTGTTTTAGGACTAATATGATGGTCATCTGTAAGTAATGTGCCATCAATATCACTTAATATACATTGATACATATTGTTACCTCCAAAAAATGAGCATCACAATCAGTGATGCTCATATAATTGAATTTATAAGTTGATAGGATTATTGAATTAAATCTAATATCTTATTGACGTTGTTTCTACCATTTCTAATTCCAAGCCCAATAATCACAGATATGATTACACAAAGCACCATACCAACAATACCTACGATTCTTGTTATGAGAGATGTAGGTCCAAATAAAATGAACGTAAGGAATAATGAGGAAAAAATGATTGAACACTTTAGCCATCTCTTTAAGTTGTTAAGCATCTTTGTTTGATATTTTACTTCTTCTACATAATGTGATTTAAGCTCTTTATTCATGATAGAACGCTCCTTTATATTAGTATTTTAATCCAGGGTTGAAGAATCCAACGACTACACCTACAAAAGCAATGACTACAAGTAATAACATTACTTTGATAGGAGACATTTTCTTCTTAGCTAATAGATACCAGCAAAGAATAACGAATACTGCTGTTAAGAATCCAGGATAAACACCATCTAATGTTTTCTGTAATTCTAAGAAAGGTTTAGTTGCACCAGCTGCAGTCATTGTGAATGAAGTTTTGATACTTACCCAAGTAGCTGCAACAGCACCAATAACGATACCACCAAGCATTGTGATAGATTCTCTTAGTGCTTCACCCTGAGGACCTACTAAGAAGTCTACGGCTTTACCACCAAGTTCATAACCTTTGAAATATAAGAATTTCATACCAAAGTATGCGAATAAGTTCCATACGATGATATAGAAGATAGCACCAAGAGGAGAACCTCCAGTACTCATACCTAAAGCGATACCTAATAAGATAGGAATAACAGTACCTACAACTAATGAGTCACCAATACCAGCGATTGGACCCATTAAACCAGCACGTAAACCATTGATTGTTTCATCATCTACGTCTTCAGCACCGTTTGCACGTGCTTCTTCAAGACCAGCAGTTACACCAACGATAACAGTACCTAACTGAGGTTCAGTGTTAAAGAAAGCTGTATATGTTTTTAAAGCTTTTGCCTGATCTTCTTTTTTGTCATATAACTCTTCGATAATTGGTAACATTGATGTTAAATAACCAAAAGTCTGCATATGTTCCTGTGAGAAACATGTAAGGTTACCATAATACCAATGATGGAATGATTTTGATAGAGTTTTCTTTGAAATCTTCTTTTCCATTTTAGATATCCTCCTCGTCATCATCATCTAAATCATCTGCAGCAACAACAGCTGTTTTTGATAAAGAAAGCATTTTGATCTTGTAATTGATTAAAGCGAATAATGCAGCAATTAATGTTGCAGATACTAAGTTAATGCCAAGTGAAGCAGCTAAAGTGAAACCAAAGAAGAATGGGATGAAATCTACTGCTTTAGTAACAATCTGTTTTAATAAGATAGCAATTCCGACACATGGTAATAATGAACCAACAGTGAATAAAGTCTTCATAGCAAGACCATCCATTGGTAAGTAGTTCTTGATTAATTCAACCATTGGTGCACCCATTTTACACATGATTAATGTTGGAATGAATGAACAAATGATATGTGAGATCCAAGGAAGTACCCAGTCAACTGTATATAATTTCTTGAAATCACCTTTTTCAACTGCAGTCCAGCCAATATGCTGCCATGCTAAGTTGATAGTCGCTGTTCCATAGAATAATACTGTACCTAATGTACCAACCATTGTACCAAATGAAGTAGCAAGACCCTGAGCTTTAACTGAAGCAGGATCTAAACCATAAGAATGAATCGCAATCATTGCAAGTGGAATACCAATGTAGCTGACAGCACGAACGTCTGCAGATACTGTTCCACCAGGAGTAACTAATGCGATATAAACTAACTGCATAGCGATACCAACAAGAATACCTGTCTTTAAATCGCCTAAGATAATACCACAAACTAAACCACCAACTAAAGGTCTACCTAATGTGTAGTTACCAATAGAAGTACCACCTAGACCTGGCATACTTGATAAACAAGCAAATAAACCAAGTAGGGCAGCTTGAAACCAACTAATTTCCATAATTTCTTTCTCCCTTAAATATAATATTTGTTAATAACCGAATTTACCTTTGAAGTCATCCCATGTACCAATTGATACATCTGGTAATAAGGCAAATTTGATTTTATAACCTGCTTTAGAAATTCTTTCGAATGCATCTGCTTCTTCCTGAGTAATAGACTGGTTATTACCAAGCTTTACAGCGCCTTCACGGTCATTACAAGGACCAACAATAACTGTATCAATACCACACTTGAATCCCTGATCTACTAGGATTGTAGCCATATCAACAGGATTCTTAGTGATTAAGAAATACTGAGTATCAGAGTCTAATACCTTCTGAGATTTCTTAGCGAAAGCATCAAGTGTCCAGACAAATGTCTTTTTACCACTTGCAGCTTTATAAGCAGCCTTTAATACGCTGTTATCTGCTGCTTTATCATTAACAGCAATTAATCCATCACATGGATATTCTCTTGCCCAGCGAGTACAAGTCTGACCATGAATCATACGGTCATCAATACGAATAAATGAAACTGACATTTTTGTTTTCCTCCTTAAATATCGTCTTCTTCGCTATCATCTTCTGATGCGAGTTTAAATTCTTTTAATGCTTCATGTGCTTCACCAAGTACTGCCTGAGGAAGCATTTCCTTATCCATGTTATCCTTCATTAATACTGTAGTTAATGCAAGTGGAAGGTTCATACCACCAAGGACAACTGTATTATTTGTTAAACCTTTTTCATTGATTACATTGAGTGCAGTAGTTAATGGTGATCCACCAATTAAGTCACCAAGAAGAATGATTTCATCTTCTGCAGTAATTGGACTTACTGCTTCTTTGAATACTTCTGCGAATTCATCTGCAGTCTTACCATTTTCTAATCCAACTGCAATAACTTCTTTCTTTTCTCCAGCTAACATAGCAAGTGCATTGGCTAATCCCTTAGCAAACTCACCATGGCTTACAAGTACTACATATTTCATTTCTTTTCTCCTCCTGTGACTACATTCTATCATTCAAACGCTTTCATTCCATCTGTCAAAAGTCATGACTTCAATATGACATTTGTCATATTGAAAAAGAGTGGCCAAGCCACTCTATTCATTCAGGTATTTATTCACTTGTTTTTGTAATTCTATTAAAGAGAGATCGAAATCATCACTTGAATGAATCATCTTTATCATATTGGTATCAATCATCGTCTTCGCCCCATCATATTTCTTAAACTTTTCACGGTTACGTGCGCCCAGTAATGCCTGATTTAATAACGATATACTGATTTTAGAATCACCTGTTTCTTCATCGAGCATATCAATGATTGTTTGTGACTGTGCAACTTTCTTCAAAGGAGAAATTCCTTGAGAGTATTGTGTTAAAGAATGCTGAGTTGTTTGATCATGACATAATTCTTTTAATAGATTCCAAGCCTGTGATTTATGATATGATTTTGCACTCATACCCATCAATAATGTAGACACCTGTGCACTTCCCTGATTCTTTGAGGCAGTAGGCATCTTTAAACAATCCCATTCAAATGTAGAATACTTTTTAATACGCCATGGATAGGGCTTATATGTACGATATACAGCTAAAGAAAGAGGTGAAAAAGCAACTAACCCTTTATCAAATTCTTCAGATGTGACTGTATGTCCTTCATTTAAATTATTGAGTTTACGATAAAATTCTATAGCACGCTTCACAGCACTCTGGTCTAGATAACATTTCGTTCCCTTTTCGTTAAAGACCTGTGCACCATATGCATAAATAGAATCAAGCCATCCATAATCATAATAGCCATAATAATTTGAAGAATACTCACTTACCTTTTTACATATAGAATAGAAATCATCCAATGTCCAATCATTATCAGGCATCTGAATATGACAATTTTCCAGAAGGGTCTTATTCACAAACATCAATGTCGGATTACATTCATAAGGAAGTGCATATTGACTTTTCGAATATGTTCCTGCTTTTAAAACACTGGAATAATAATCATCCGTACTAAAATTCTGATCAAAAGACATATAACTGTCTATTTTAGCAAGTGCACCGATAGAACTCAATGTATTAAAATCATCATCAAGAATCATAAAAACATCCGGTTCTTCTCCCTTGACAATCTTATCTGAAAGCCATGAAGAATAATCATTCTTCATGATTCCACTCTCATACTTCACTTTAACCCCTGGATATTTCTTTTCAAATCGTTCTATAGCACCATCAATGATTTTATAGCTCTCTCCGCTTGGTACATCCCAGTTGCTTCCTGAGAAAACACCTAACTCCAAGGTAATTGTATCTGGGTAATTTGCGACAATCATGAAAAAGAGTGAAAAAACAACAATAACGAGAAAAATCTTTGACCTATTCATCATCAAACGTCCTTGTCATAAGACCACTTTCTACTGCCCATATAGCCAGCTGTGTGCGGTCTCTTAAATTTAATTTAGAGAGGATAGAACTCAAGTAATTTCTTACAGTTCCTTCAGATAAGAAGAGTTTCTGGGCAATTTCTTTATTGGATAAGCCATAGCCCACATGCTGGATCACTTTCCACTCCGGCTTGCTTAATGTTTCTACATCCTTTTCATCTACTTGTATTGCATAGTTGTTCTGCTGCATCTTAGAGAACATACTGAAGACTTTTGTCGCAATATCAGGATTGATCATTGCGCCTCCCGTATTGACTGTCACAATCGCTTTATAGAGTTCATCCATCGATACACCTTTTAATAAATAACCACTTGCCCCATAACGCAAAGCACTAAAAACAAAATCATCATCATCAAATGTTGTCAAAATAATAATCTTTGTATCAGGATACTTAGATTTCACTTCTTTTGTCGCTATTACACCATCCATCTTTGGCATACGAATATCCATTAAAATAACATCAACAACATTTTTTTCTAAACATTTTAATACTTCAAACCCATCAGATACAGTCCCCACTACATCTATATCCTCATGTGTACCTAATACTATCTTCAATGATTCTCTAATCAGTTCCTGATCATCCGCAATCATTACTTTAATCATAAAGTTCTGCCTCCTGCATTGGAATTGTGACCACTGTTAAGAAACCATGATGTCCATCATATGTCACTTTTCCATTGATCATAGATAAACGTTCTGTCATCTGTTTTAATCCAAAGCCATAATGAATCTCTTCACATCCCTGTCCATTATCCTGGATTTCTAGTTTCAATTTCCGATCTTCTATATATATAGAAATATTAATATGCGTTGCATCTCCATGCCTTACTGCATTAGTAATACTTTCCTGAATGACTCTAAATAAAATATCTTCTTTTGTATTCTCAAAGTCCACCTTCTCAAGACGATAGTCTAAGGTGATTTCTAGATCACTGACACTGGTGAATTCTTCAATCATATTTTCTAATGCGCCTTTAAAGCCATGCTGTTCTAAAGCACCAGGTCGTAATTTATTCAATGAATTACGTACATCCACGATTCCCTGCCTTACAACTTTACTGATAACCATCAATTGTTGTTTGGTTGCCTGCGGATTGATATCGATCATCGCAATACAGGCATCAACACCTGCTGCAATTCCTGTTAATGCATGTCCTAATGTATCATGTATTTCACGAGCCAGTCTTTTTCTTTCTTTATCTTCTGCAATCTTTTCACTTACTGCAGCATAATTCTCTAATTCATGATTAACTTGATGAACCATGATTAATTCCTGTGTCATACGTTCATTTTCCTGTACTTCATTCGCAATATAAATCATCAAGAATAAAATAAAGAACAATAAATTCACAATATCTAGTAAATTGATTCCTACCTGCAATAACCCTCTTGTCGTACTTGTATACACATTGAGATATGCATCAGCATTCACAAGAGGAAATAATATACTGAAGAAATTATAGTTAGAAATAATAAGAATTAGACTTAACGGAATAGTCAGCCACTTAACATATTTATTCTCTTTAAATCTAAATAATGCATCACTGAATATCAAATAGATAATACCACTATAAATGAAATACAATGATTTCATAATAATAAAGCCTATAAGTGTTTCAATAAGTAGAAAGAGAATATTCTCAAATGGATATTCCTTAACACGATGATCAAAAAAATTCATAAGTATCATGATGATTATATATAAAATCAATGATTTAAAGAAAATAATGGATGGATTTGTAGGAATATAGTTAAGAGAACTCAGAAAGTCTCGTGAGATATTATTCATAATAATATACTTGGTACTAAACATGAATATCATTGCATAACTTGTAATCATGATGAGGTTCCAGAACATCATTATTGCACGTATTCTTTTTAAATTAAATTGTTCTAACATTACTGCCACCCCCTGACATTGAAGGTATCAATATTGTCTTTTGTGATAAGTGTCACAGGGACCTCTATTATTTCAGGCACATCTTTTCTATTGAGAATAGAATACATATTCTTTGCGGCTAATCTGCCAAACTGGATAGGTGACTGAGCGGCAGTCCCTGCCACTAAAGGACTCTGCTTAATGAGTGACTTCAAATCTGGTGTGCCATCTACACCATAAACAAGAATATTTGTGCGCTTCATTGACTCAATAGCGGCCAAAGCACCTAAAGCTGAAGGATCATTTAAAGACATAACAACATCTACTTTAGAGTGTCTTTCTAGAACATTCTGCATCACCGGCATCGCACGTTCAAGCTGTCCTTCACATTCCGCAGAATCCACAATATGATATTGTGGATTATTTTTAATTGTGTCTATAAAGCCTTGAATTCTAGATTTTGCTGATTCAGCAGTGGAATGCTTTAATAAGAGATATTTGCTGATTGAAGCCTCTTCATCATATCTTGTGCACATAATACACCCGCATCATAATTATCTGATTCAATCGTGCAATCTATAAAATCACCATTATCAACCGCAGCATCAATTGCGATAACAGGTATTCCAGCTTTTCTTGCTGATTCTAAAGAAGTCAGCTTATTAGAAACAATAGGATTCACAAAGATTCCATCCACCTTCTTTGTAACAAATTCTTCTATCTGCTGATTCTGTTTCTCTATATCAAGTTCAGGATTACGAACAATAAGTTCGTCTCCTTTTTTTTCTATTTCTTTTCTTAATTCATTGTTAATTACTTCATAAAAAGGGTTATTCATGGTCATATAAGTGGCCCCAAACACCAAATGTGTCTTATAGGGTGTGACATAACTTCCATATATCGTCCCAAGTAATGTCGCAATAACAACCCAGATAATAATATAAAGTGTCTTTCTGCTTCTTTCATCCATACTTTTTCACCTACTTGCATTCATTTTACCATAGTTTCAATCCATCATGTAGAATAAAAAAATTACATCTTTGTTATATTATTTATTACAAATCATTTTATTTGTATTATAATATATATAGCAAGGAATATCTCATTGTTTTTTATTATTCGAGGAGATGATTTTTATGTTAGATCTGAAAATTTTAAGTAATCCCTATGAAGAAGAATGCTTCTTAATTTTAAAAAGTAATCTTCCTAAAATGAAAGATGAAGATGCATTAGAACTCTATGTAAAACTTAAAAAGTCTTATAAAAAAGACAGAGGATTAATGCGTTATATCTTTGATGAAACAGACAAGATTGCACAAGAATAACAGCTATCTAACCCAAAAAAAGAAGGTTCTAACACGAACCTTCTTTTTAGTATTCACTTGGTACAATAACCGCAAGAATAATATATGCAAGAATACCGCTTCCTCCAAGTGCTGTAAATGCAACCCATCCTAATCTTACTAAAGTAGGATCAATCTGGAAGTATTCTGCAATTCCTCCACAAACGCCTGCTAACATACGATCATGTGCTGAGCGATATAGTCTTTTGTTCATTTTTTATCCCTCCTCACAAATATTACCATATATCCTTAATATTTTCTATTTGTATCTTTAATAATATAGATTGGTCTTTTCTTTGTTTCAAAGTAACATGATGTACAATACTGACCAAGTATGGAAACAAAGATCAACTGGACACCACTTAAGAAAAGAATAAGATTGATCACTAATGTATGATAGTGCATCACTACAGAGATCACACTAATAATAAGAGATAAGAAAATCAGGAATGTACCTATAATACCTGCAAAAGTAATAGGTGTTGCCGAAAAAGAGAAGATACCTTTAAAGGCATAAGAGAATAGACTCGTAAAGTTCCATTTTGTCTGCCCTGCGGCTCTTTCTACATTATGGAATTCAATCCATTTTGTATCAAAACCTACAAAAGAGAATAAGCCTTTCATATATCTGTTATATTCTTTGAGTTCTAGTATGGCATCCACCATCTGACGAGACATCATTCTAAAGTCCCCTGCACCATCATCCATATCCAACTTTGTTAATTTCTGAATGACTTTGTAGAAGGAATGAGAAAGGAAGTTACGAAGTCTTCCTTCTCCAGTACGGTCTACTCTTTTACCTGCTGCACAATCATAGCCTTCATATTTACAGGCATGATACATGTCAGGTAGAAGTCTAGGTGGATGCTGTAAGTCGGCATCCATGATAACAACATAGTCACCTGTAGCCTTTTCTAATCCTGCAAACATGGCTGCTTCTTTCCCAAAATTACGAGAGAATGTGAAATAGAAACAATGGCTATCTTTTTCAGCAAGTTCTTTTAAGACTGATGCTGTATGGTCTTTAGACCCATCATTTATAAATAATAGTTCATAGTCGATATCTGGTATACGATGTAATTGTTTAGTCGTTTCCTGATAGAACATAGAAACAACGTCCTCTTCATTAAAACAAGGAACGATAATACTGATTTTATCCATTTAAATAACTCCTTCCATAGACATAGAATATAATTAATATAATAACGCCTGCACCACTTGTAATACATGCAAGAGTATATCCAGGTGGACTAAAGGTGATCTTTATTTGATGAGATCCTTCACTTATAGGACATCCAATAAAAGCTTGATTCACTTTTTCAATATTGACTTCTTTATTATCAACATAAAGACGGTAACCTTTTTCATAAGGAATACGGGTAATGAAGTAACCATCTTTTGATACATGGATGTTTCCTTCTAAAACATGGGAAGTTTTCTTTATCTTTAAGGCATCTACTTTTTGATTTAAGGCTGATGCAGGTAATGTATGCATCTTGATATTCTTAATCAAATAGTTTCCTTTAGATAAAGAAACCTTTAATTGGTTTGTAGTAGTGACAAATGTGAAATGTGTATGCGGATGATAATAAGGGTTTGTAATACTTGCTAGCTTATTTTTCATTCCATTGACTGTGATAGAGACACCTTTTTCAGGTCTGTTGTTGACAATATCACATTCTAATACAACGATTTCATTGTTTGTCTGGCGCTTAAGTGTCAATTCTATCTTCTGTTTGTTTTTAATATGATAGGATTTCTTAAATCCTGGATTTTCTTCTACAAATTGACTTTTGTAGTGACTATTACCTTTATTCACAATGGCACAATTCATTAATGTATCCAATGTATAAGGATAAGAGAGCTGTTTAAACTGCTTCTCACTCATTAATGAACTTGTTGCATAGGCCTGTGGTAAGGCTGTATTGGATTGGTAAAGCTTAACCTTCTTAGCCTGGTCTTTTAAAGAATAACCATAAGGAGCCTGTCTTTTAGATATCACTGTATCAATACCTAGTGCTCTTAAATAGAAGATATTGTCGGTATCATTCTGGGCGACACGGTTATTTGTCGGAATAGGTATTCTTAATGTATCAAATAGGAATGTATTGTAGTATTTATTATTTGTTGATGTATAACCTGATACACGATTTATTCTATTCCCATATGTCTGATTGACATTCTGTCTTGTAGTGAGATCGGCTGCAGTGACTATCTTATTTCTTCTTACTAACTGTGATACATTCTTTTCATACTTCTTAGGCTGATAGAAAGAGGATGGACAGTTTGTACAGGACACAACCAACAACGGTATAACAAGATAAGCATAAATAAGATTCTTTCTTTTCTGTAATAAAAGAAGAATCACAAAGAGACAATCTATAAATGCTAAAAGTGGGTATTTAATGAAAAATACTGGAATAATAAGTAGTACAAGAGAATACTTAGAGAGTTTGATATTTCCCTCTTTAATCTTAACAAACATCATACACATGATATAAGCGACGAGTGGTATAAAGACAAGCATGATCTTACTTCTTGCATATAAGAAGCCATTCATAATAAACCATACAAATGGAGAGTAGAATGATACAAGACATACAGCTGAAAGCTTCTGTAACTGTTTATCACTTAATGCGAGAACTAAGAGTATATAAGAGATATAAGTGAGTCCACACCCATATTCACTATAAAGAAGTCCTTTTAAATTAAGTGAAGGAATAAATAGAGAAGCAAGCTGTGTAGGAGCCCCAGATTTCCCATTGCCTAAAATAACAAGTAATGTAGGGATCGTCAGTATTGCTGTCAATAAGACAATGAGTATATAAGAGACAAAGAGCTTCTTCCATTCACCTGGATGACGATAAAGAAAATAGATAAAACATACAATAAAGCATCCAATACAATAGAAATAACTATGAAGTACAATTAAACTCCCACATAGTGTAAAAGCCAGAAAGTTCTTCTTTTCAATACTGATTAAAGCTAAAAATAAGAAAGGCATATAATTCACAAACATGATCTGTTTATGAGAATGAAAGAAGATACTTGATAATAATACAAGTAAACTGACAAAAATGCAGATGTTCTCATCTTTAGTATGCTGTCTTAAGAATATATAACAGCATAAAACAGACAATGTCATCATCAATACACTATACGCAATGATAATTGTCTGCATATCAATATGTATAAGTAATGCACCTATGAGTATGTCAGTCTTAAATAGCCATAATATGAGAAATGATAGATATTGCCTCCACTCATCAATTCTTTAATGTAGGTAGGAAAAAGTGTTCCTTCACTTCTTATGGCATGTCTTAATGCATCCCCAATAACGACATGCTGACTATACCAGTCAACCCTGTTTCCAAAGACATGAGCTGTAAACAGGAATACGGATACAATGCTTAATAGACCTAATAGACAAAGAGTGCGTTTGTCTTTTCGTGTCATGATTTTCACCTCGCTACTATTGTAAGAAATAAACCTTAATTTTAGGCTTAATATTTTCTTAATAACGCTTAATTTTTGTAAGTTTTATGTTTAAGAATTCTTAAGATTTCTTTTAAGGTTTTTTAAATAAAGAGATGGTATTGTAAAAATGGGTGATAAGTGTGAAAATAAAATTTGTTATTAATCGAAAAAAATAAAGACATAGTAGATATTGCTTATGAAAAAAGTAAATCGAATAGTAATATCCTAAAAATATTTAGGTTAATGATAAATTAAAATTTTTA